>Ga0307408_100000637_pt1 | contig 29501 bp, 30 predicted proteins | sample 322Cmetagenome_FD_202116 | JGI IMG/M metagenome (GOLD analysis project Ga0307408, IMG submission 202116) | Maize rhizosphere microbial communities from greenhouse at UC Davis, California, United States - 322HYB-C-3 | ecosystem: Host-associated > Plants > Roots > Rhizosphere > Soil | place...
AACGCTTCGCGCATCCGGCAGCGGAAATGATGACAAGATTGAAAAAGAGCGGCGCGTTGTGCGGGCAGAGTAAAATGCGGCCCAACGCAGAATCCCGCTATTGTAAATGAAGCAGACCGAAACCGCATCCTCCGCCTTCCACCGCCTCCGCGTCGTGCTGGTGGAAACCAGCCGCCCGGGCAATATCGGATCGGTGGCACGCGCTATGAAAACCATGGGTTTTTCCGATCTGGTGCTGGTCAATCCGCGCTTCGAAGGGGCGTGCGAGCATGAGGAGGCGGTGGCCTTTGCCTCCGGTGCGCAAGACATCCTCTCCTCGGCGCGCGTGGTGGGCAGCATGGCCGAAGCGCTGGAAGGCATCAATTTCACGGCGGCGGTGTCGGCGCGGCTGCGCGAGTTTTCGCCGCCGGTGGTGACGCCGCGCGAATTTGCCGGCCAGCTGGCAACCGGCGCCGAACTGCGCGCGGCCCTGATCTTCGGCAATGAGCGCTTCGGCCTGCCGAACGAAATTGTCGAGCCTTGCAATGTGCTGGTGAACATACCGGCCAACCCCGATTATTCGTCTTTGAACCTGGCGCAGGCGGCCCAGGTGCTGGTCTATGAATGCCGCATGGCGGCACTGGATGGCCAGCGTGCGGCCAGTCCGGTCGGCTTCCATGGCGAGGCGGCCAGCGCAGCGCAGATCGAGGGCATGTACGAGCACCTGGAGCAGGCGCTGGTCGACGTCGGCTTCCTTGATGCGCACAACCCGCGCAAGCTGATGCCGCGCCTGAAGCGCATGTTTGCGCGGGCCGGGCTGGAAACGGAAGAAGTCAACATCCTGCGCGGCATAGCGCGCCAGATGCAGGCCCGAAGCCGCAAGGATTAGAGGCCTTTCTCTAGCCGGGGCGCGGCGGCGTCCTTAGAATCCCCCTATAACTATTAAGAGGGGACTAGATGCAACGCAGATCATTTTTGAAAGCCGGGCTGCTGGGCGGCCTGGCACTTGTCGCGGGCGGGGCTGTGTACCGGCAACTCCGCCCGGCCGTGGCGCAGCGTTTCGCGCTCGACGCTGACGGCCGCATCATGCTGGCCGCGCTGATTCCTGCCATTACCGGCATTACTCCTGACGCGCCAGCTCTGGAAGCGGCAATCGATCGTGTTGGCGCAGCCATCAATGGCCTGCCGCTGCGCGTGCAGAAAGAAATCAGCGACCTGTTCGGCCTGCTGTCGATGGCGCCGACGCGCCGCCTGCTGGCCGGCGTGCCGGCCTGGCAGGAGGCCACACCGGCCGAACTGGCGGCCTTCCTGCAAAGCTGGCGCACCCACCGTACTGAAATGCTGCAGACGGCTTACCACGGCCTGCACGACCTGGTCATTGGCGGATGGTATGCCGAACCCTCAAGCTGGGCGGCCATCGGTTATCCCGGTCCGATGAAGGAGCTGAGCGCATGAGCAGCCCCGCATCTAACAGCCCAATCGCTGATCCGATCCAGGCCGGCATTGCCGCAGGCTGGCAAGTCCTCGACGCTTCCACCCTGCAGCAGGACCGCAACTTCGACGCCGACGTGGTCGTCGTTGGCACCGGCGCCGGCGGCGGGGTGACGGCGGAAATCCTGGCGCAGGCCGGCTTGAAAGTCCTGATGGTGGAAGAGGGCGCGCTGAAATCCTCGAAGGATTTCAAGATGCGCGAGGCCGATGCCTACCCCTCCCTGTACCAGGAATCCGCCGCCCGCAAGACCGTCGACAAGGCGATCAACATCCTGCAAGGCCGCACCGTCGGCGGCACCACGGTGGTCAACTGGACTTCCAGCTTCCGCACCCCGGCCGATACGCTGGGCTGGTGGCAGTCGAAATACGGCCTGCGCGACTACGGTGTGGAAGACATGGCGCCCTGGTTCCAGAAAATGGAGGAGCGCCTGCACATCAGCGACTGGCCCACCCCGCCAAATGCGAACAACGACCTGCTGCGCACCGGCGCCGACAAGCTGGGCATCAAGACTGCCCTGATCCGGCGCAACGTGAATGGCTGCTGGAACCTGGGCTACTGTGGCATGGGCTGCCCGACCAATGCCAAGCAGTCCATGCTGGTGACGACCATTCCTGGTGCGCTGGAAAAGGGCGCCGTGCTGCTGACGCGCGCCCGTGCCGAGCGCTTCACCCTGGCGGGCGGCCAGGCTACCTCGCTGGAGTGCGTGGCCTTGACCGCGGACGGCATGGAGCCGACGGGGCGCCGCCTGACCCTCAAGGCGCGCCATTTCGTGGTGGCCGGCGGCGCGATCAACTCGCCGGCGCTGCTGCTGCGTTCCGGTGCGCCCGATCCGCACCAGTTGCTTGGCCAGCGCACCTTCCTGCACCCGGTGGTGGTGTCGATGGGTCTTTACCCGCAGCCGGTCGAAGCCTTCAACGGCGCGCCGCAGACCGTGTATTCCGACCATTTCCTGCACACCCAGGCGCCCGATGGCCCGATGGGCTACAAGCTGGAAGTCGCGCCGCTGCATCCGGTGCTGGGTGCGACCACCTTGTCGGCCTTCGGCGCGTCCCACGCCAACCTGATGAAGCGTTTCGCCCATGTGCAGGGCATGCTGGCGCTGCTGCGCGACGGCTTCCACCCGGAAGCGGCCGGTGGCCGTGTCACGCTGCGCAGCGACGGTTCGCCGCAACTGGACTATCCGCTGACGCCGTACTTCTGGGAAGGTGCCCGCCGTGCCTTGCTGACGATGGCGGAAATCCAGTTCGCTGCCGGCGCCGACGGCGTAAGTCCCGTGCATGAACTGGTCACCCAGCCCTACAAGAACTGGGAAGAGGCGCGCCAGGCCATCGCCGCGCTGCCGATGCAAAAGCTGCTGACGCGCGTAGTCTCTGCCCACGTCATGGGCGGCTGCGCGATGACGGGCGACCCCGCCAGCGGCGTGGTGGCGCCGGACGGCCTGTATCGCGGCATCGGCAACCTGTCGGTGCATGACGGCTCGCTGTTCCCGACTTCGCTCGGCGCCAACCCGCAGTTGTCGATTTACGGCGTCACGGCCCGGCTGGCGACCGGCCTGGCCGAACGCTTGTCACGGAAGGCCTGACCAATGGTAAAACGCATGCTGATGATGATCATGGCCATGCAAGTGGCCGTCGCGATCGTCATCGCGTGGGCGCTTTCGCGCCTGGTCCCGGCCGACGTAGCCTTGCTGCTAGCAGTGATCGTTGTACTGTTGGTACGCATGGCGATCACCGCCAACAATTTCCGCATGACGCTGCGGCCGGTGCCGGAAGATGCGCAACTGGGGCTGCTGCAACGCACGCAGTTGTTCCTCCACGAGTATGCGTCGACCATGGCGGTGACGTCCTGGCATATGCTGCGCCACCGTCCCCGCATGCATATTGCAAGCGCGCCGCGCGGCTTGCCGGTGCTGCTGGTGCACGGCTATGGCGCCAACGGCGGCTTTTGGGTGCACCTTGCAGGGCAATTGGAAGAGCGCGGCCATAGCCATGCCACCGTGGACCTGGAGCCGGTATTCGGCGACATCGAGGACTTTGCCGTGCAGCTGGAGCAGGGCGTGCAAGCGCTGTTGGCGGCCAGCGGCAGCGAAAAGGTCATCATTGTGGCGCACAGCATGGGCGGGCTGGTGGCGCGCGCCTGGCTGCGGCGCTTTGGTTCGGCCCGGGTGGCGCGCATCATCACGCTGGCGACGCCGCATTTCGGTACCGACCTGGCGCATATGGGACCGGGCGACAACGCGCGCCAGATGCGGCGCGACGCCGAATGGCTGGCGCAGCTCAACGCCGCCGACCGCGGCCAGCGCAGCCTGTTTACTTCCATTTACTCCTGGCACGACAACATCATCGCGCCGCAGGATTCCTGTCACCTGCCCGGGGCCCGTAATATCGCTTTGCACGGCATCGGGCACGTCGGCATGGGCCGCCATCCCGCCATCGCAAGCCACATTCTTGCAGAGATTTTGGGGATCACTTAGACTGTCTTGAGGCCAAGCAAGAAACGCTGCAATTTTGATCCGAGTAGGTTTCAATAAGAAAGCGGGACGATGGCGAAAGACTTCGGCAAAATCGACGATACCCTGGAAGTCGAAGAGCGCTTCGGCGGCCTGCTTGAATCCATGCCGGATGCCATTGTGGTGGCCGATGAACACGGCCGCATTGTGGCTGCCAACAGCCGTGCGGAAGACCTGTTCGACTACCTTCCGGGGGAATTGCGCGGCAAGCCGATCGAAACCCTGCTGCCGCAAGGACCGGAAGCCAGCGGGGTGCGCAAGGGCGGAGAGCATTTCCCGGCAGACTTGCGCAGCAGCGAACTATGCGATGGCGACAGCAGGCTGCAAGTCCATTCGGTGCGCGACATCAGCGAACTGGCAAAGGCCAGCCAGGCCAAGGAGCGCTTCCTGGGCGGCATGTCGCACGAACTGCGCACGCCGCTGAACGCCATCATCGGCTTTACCGGCACTTTGCTGATGCAGTTGCCGGGACCGTTGAACGAGGAGCAGGGCAAGCAGCTGCGCACGGTGCAAGCCAGCGCCCGCCATCTGCTGGCGCTGATTAACGATTTGCTGGATTTTGCCAAAATTGGTTCGGGCAAGGTGGAACTGCACCCCGAGCCGTTGAATTGCCGCGCCATCATCGAAGAGCTGGTGCTGGTGTTCCGGCCGCAGGCAAAGCAGAAAGGTCTGGCGCTGCATTTCCGCGCGCCGCCGCAAGCGCTGACGCTGCGCACCGACCGCCGCGCATTACAGCAGATCCTGACCAACCTGTTGAATAACGCAGTCAAATTCACCGAGCGGGGCGAAGTCAGCATCGGCCTGGAACGCAGCGTGGCAGGGGGTAAAGCCGTCGTGCAAGTCAGCGTCAGCGATACCGGGCCCGGCGTCACGGCAGACATCATGCAGCAACTGGGCATTCGCCTGAGCCAGAAATTGGCGGCATTGTTAAATGGATCGATCCGGCATTTCGACAAACCGGGCAATGGCAGCATATTTGTGCTCACATTGCCGCTGGAATAGCGGATACTAGAAGCGACACATTGACAGGAGTACCAATGTCAGCACGCATCCTGATTATCGAAGATAACCCAACGAATATGGAGCTGATGGTGTACCTGCTCCGCGCCTTCGGCTACCAGCCGCTCCTGGCCCACAATGGCGAGGAAGGCGTGGAGGTGGCGCGCCGCGAAGTGCCCGACCTGATCATCTGCGATGTGCACCTGCCCAAGCTCGATGGCTATGGCGTGGTGGCGCAACTGAAGCAAGACCCTAAACTGAAAGGCATCCCAGCGCTGGCAGTGACCGCGCTGGCCATGGTGGGAGACCGCGAAAAGCTGCTGGCTGCCGGCTTTGACGGCTATATCGGCAAGCCGATCGAACCCGACACCTTTGTATCGCAAATCGAGTCTTTTTTGCCGGGGGAGGTGTCGCCCCGGGATGAGAACGACATCGCGACGATCCTGATCGTCGATGACCATGTGCTGAACCGGGAGTTCCTGATGACGCTCCTCGGCTACAGCGGCCACCGCCTGCTGGAAGCATCAAGCGGCATGGAAGGTTTGAAGGTGATGGAGGCGGAACGGCCGGACCTGGTCATTTCCGACATCCTGATGCCGAACATGGATGGCTATGAATTCGTCAACCGCATCCGCAGCAAGCCGGAGCTGGCTGACGTGCCGATCATTTTCTATACCGCGACTTACCGCGAACGCGAGGCGATGGCGGTGGCCGAAGCGTGCGGCGTGCGCTGGGTGCTGCCCAAGCCATCCGATCCGGATGTGATCCTGAAGACGGTGCACCAGGCGCTGGGCATGGCAGAGCAGGGCGAAGCCTTGCCTGCGTTCGCGCCGGAGCCGCCGGGGCAGGGTCGTTTGTTCGATATCGAGCACAAGGTCGCCGAATACATCGATGAACTGGAATCAAGCAGCCAGCTCATTACGCGCATTGCCAACAACGGCGAGTCGCATGAGGGCGAGCCGGAACACTTGAACCAGATGACGGAGCGGCTGTCGCGCTCCCTCTCCAGCCTGCAGGCGGTCAGCCTGCGCCTGACTGCGCTGATTGAGCTGGGAATCGAACTTGGCGCGGAACGCGACGCGCAGGGACTGATCGAGATTGGCGTGCGGGTGGCGCAGAATATCTGCGTATCGCGTTTTGCGTGCATCGGCGTGCTGGAACAGGACGCTCAGGAGACCAGCTATTTTGCGTCCTGTGGCGCAGGCGAGCAGGCCAAGGTGGTGGCAAGCCAGCCGCGCGCCGGCATCCTTGACAGCCTGCTGCAGCAACGCCAGCCGGTGCGCATGAGCCGCCTGGGCGGCGATCCGCGCGAAATCGGCTTGCCGAGCGGGCATCCGCAGGTGCATTCCTTCCTTGGCGTGCCGATCGCTTCGCGCGAGCGCGTGCATGGCTGGCTGTACCTGGTCGATAAACTGGGCGCCGACGAATTCAATGAAGTCGATGAAAGGGTGGCGGTGACGGTGGCGGCGCAGATTTCGGTCGCCTACGAAAACCTGCTGCTCTATGAGGAAATCAGCCGCCATCACGCGCAGCTCCAGCTTGACATGAACGCGCGCATCCGGCTCGACGAGGATCTGCGCCGCTTCCGGCTGGCGATGGATGCCACGGCCGACGCCATCTTCCTGGTCGACCGCGCCAATTCCTGCTTCATCGACGTCAATGTGACGGCCTGCCGCATGCTGGGCTTCGCGCGCGAGGAATTCCTGAAGGTGGGGCCCGAGCGCGAACCCGACCCCAGCCTGCAGCCGCTGCAGGACCTGTACGACAAGCTGCTGGCTGGCGACCAGAGCGGGGCGATGGCCGAGCTGCTGCTCGAATGCAAGGATGGTTCGCCGCTGTCGGTGGAGGTGCAGCGCCGCACGCTGCGCTCGGGCCAGAACTGGATCCTGGTGGCGGTCGCGCGCGACATCACCGAGCGCAAGGAAGCCGAGCGGCGCCTGCTCAAGCTGGCCCATTTCGATACCCTGACAGGCTTGCCGAACCGCAGCCAGTTCTACGATTCGCTGATGCTGTCGCTGAAGCAGGCGGCCGAGCATAACTGGGCGCTGGCAGTGCTGTTCCTTGACATGGACCGCTTCAAGAACATCAACGACACGCTGGGCCATACCATCGGGGACGAGCTGCTGCGGCAGTTTTCCAGCCGCCTCGTGGAGTGCCTGCGCGTGCGCGACACCATCGGGCGTTTCGGCGGCGACGAATTCGCTGCCATCCTGATGCTGCCGGAAGGTGCGCAGAACGCCATCGCCGTAGTCGACAAGATCCGCGAAGCGATGCGCCAGCCCTTCGATCTGAAGGGACATGAGGTGACGGTCACGGCCAGCATCGGCATTTCCGTCTTCCCCGACGATGGCAGCGATCCCGATACCCTGATCCAGTATGCCGATACGGCCATGTACCGCGCGAAGGAAGCTGGACGCGACGCCTTCCGCTTCTTTACCGCGGAGATGAATGCGCAATCGCTGGCGCGGCTGGACATGGAAAACGCATTGCGCCGTGCCATCGACAACAATGAATTCCGGCTGTTCTACCAGCCCAAGGTGCATATCGCCTCGGGCCGCATCAGCGGGGCCGAGGTGCTGCTGCGCTGGGAGCGGCCCGGGCATGGCATGGTGTCGCCCGCGCTGTTCATACCGCTGCTGGAAGAAACCGGCTTGATCGTGCGGGTTGGCAGCTGGGTGATCCACGAATCCTGCCGCAAGATTGCGGAGTGGGCCAAGGGCGACGTTGGGCCGGTGCATTTGTCGGTCAACGTGTCCGGTATCCAGTTCTTCGTCGGCGGGCTGGAAGAGGAGGTCATGCGGGCGATCAAGGAGAACGACATCTCGCCAGAGTTGCTGGAGTTGGAGCTTACCGAAAGCTCGCTGATGTCCAACGCTGAAGAAACCATCACCGTGCTGCAGAACTTGAAGGCGCTGGGCGTGAAGATTTCGATCGACGATTTCGGCACTGGCTATTCTTCGCTGGCTTACCTGAAACGCTTCCCGATTGATAAGCTGAAGATCGACATCGCTTTCGTGCGCGAGGTGACCAGCAATCCGGATGACGCGGCGATTGTGCTCGCCATTATCAATATGGCGCACAGCCTGAAACTCAAGGTGATCGCGGAGGGCGTGGAAAAGGATGCGCAACTGTCCTACCTGCGGCGCCACGATTGCGATGAGATGCAGGGCTATTATTTCAGCCGCCCTTTGCCGGAGGGCGACTTCGTGCAGATGCTGCGCGAAGGGCGTCACCTGCAAACGCCAAGCGACGAGAACATCGTCGACCAGCAAACCTTGCTGATTGTCGATGACGATGCCTTCATGCTGGATGTGCTGAGCGATTTCCTGGCGCAGGACGGCTATCGGATCTTGACCGCGCAGACGGCGGCGGAGGGCTTCGACGTGCTGGCGCGGCATCGCGTGCAGGTGATCCTGTGCGACCAGTGCATGCCGATGATGACGGGGACCGAGTTCATGGAGCGGGTCAAGAACCTGGCGCCGGATACGTTCCGGATCATGCTGTCGGCCTATGCCGACCTGACGCCGATCATGGCAGCCATCAACCACGGCGCGATCGACCGCTTCTATACCAAGCCGTGGAAAGGAGCGGTGTTGCGCGAGAATATCCGCGAGGGCTTCCGCCTGCATTCGCAGATCAGGGCGCCGCAGTATCTCAACTAGTCCTCCACGCGGCCGAGGGCGGCGAAGTGCAGTACCCAGTGGCCTTTCGGCGCCTTGACCAGGCTCGCTGCCTCTTCGTCGTAAAACGCGCCGACGGGGCAGGCGCCCAGTCCCCTGGCGACGGCGCTTAGCAGCCAGCGTTCGCCCATCAGACCCGCTTCCAGAAAAGCCATGCGGTAGCCGCGGGCGCCGTTTTTCAACGCTTGTGCGCTGTCGGCGGACAGGATGAGGACCACGGCGGCGTCGCCGATCACATCCTGGTCCAGCGCCGCATTGCGTGCTTGCGTGGAGAAGTCGCCAAGCTGCACTGGCTGCAGCGCGTGCCGGGCCGGCAGGTAGCGGTAGACGCCCGGTTCAAGGCCCGTCACCCGATTCACTACCAGGTCAGCATGCAGCGCGCCTGACAGGAGCGGCGCCTGCGCCATGTCTGCCAGAATCGACGCCAGTTGCCGGAGTTCGACCGCCCGCTCTGAAAAGCGCCGCTGGCTCCGCCGCTGCAGGACGGTCCGCGCCAAATCCATTTCCGCCGCCTCGCCCGCCGGCAGCATTACCATCCCATCGCTATCTCCGCGTCCACCATGAGCCACCCCGCGTCCCGCGCCGCCACCCGCTTGGGCCCGATCCCCTCGGCCAGCATCCGTCGGGCCGACGGCCGATTGGCTGCCGGCCCCAGCGCCGTTGCCACCGGTTCGCGGCTCACGGGCGCCAGCCATCGATGTGGCCACGTGAATCTGGCTGGTAACGCCGAGGTCAGTCACCGCTGGCGGCGCAGGGCCTGCAGTGCGATGCGGTTGAGGCGTCCCTGCAGGCTGCACTGGCGCCAAATCAGCGCCGCTTGAGAAAGCCGCGGCCGCAATCACGCCTTCCTGGACGCCGTCCAGCCCGAACACTGACGCCAGCGACATTTCATCGAACTGTTCGAGCAGTGAGACGCGCGCACCAACATAGTGTCCCGCGAGCCGTGCATTCTCCAGCAGATGCCCGAGATCTGCAGCGACGTAGCGGTAGGCGCGATCCCGATATTTGTAGCCGGTGCGCTGAAACACCGCCGAAACCACCAGCAGCAGATCTTCGCCGGCCGCTTGTTGCCCGGCAGGCAGTTCGCCGAGGCGCGCCAAGCGGTGCTGGCCGGGATCGAAGTGATAGAGCCCCGGCGGCAGGCCGGCCACGCGCCGGACCAGCAAGTAAAGCTCGGCGGGAAAGAGGGCACCGGAAGAGGGCGCCGCACGTAATGCCAGGCCTCCGCGCCTTGCGGTGACACCAGCGGTCAGGTGCAGCAACTGGCCCACCGCCGCAAGATCAAGCACTTGCCGCGAGGCTGCGCCCGACGAGCCACGCAGCATTGCGCCAAGACTGCGCGCACCAGCATCGCCTGCCGCCGCGCGCGGCAGCGCAATGTGCGGAGCTGCAGGATACGTTTTAAACTGTGCCGGTTGCGAGCCCCAATCCACAGCCGGGGCTCGGCGCAACACGCCGCTGCGTGAAGAGGATGACGCCTCGTGATAGTGCAGCACCGTCGCAATATTCGCAGCAAAAGAATGCCCAGGCGGGGCTGGAGCGTCAGGCTCTGGTTGCCCATCACGCCCGCCCCAAAGCACGCCAAGTGCGAACGCCAGCACTACGGCGCCCGCCGCGCCAGCGATACGCCCAGCGTCACGCCAGGCGGCGCCAGCCGGCCAGAGCCCGCGCGCCGCCGGCTCGGCCGTCGCAGGAGGCGCTGCAGCCCGCCGCCTCAGCCAGCGCAGGGCCGTCGGCAAATTGAAAAACAAATGCAGCGACACCAGCAACAGCGTCACATACCCAAACAGGTAATGCCAGTCAAACACCGGCAACTGCTGGTTAGCGACCCAGAACAGCCCCAGGCCGGCAGTAGAGAGAAGGTAGGCCATCAGCAGCAAGCTGCTGTGCATATTGACTGCAAGGCGCGATGGCGCCTTCCCGCGCCAGGCCAGCGCGAGCAGGGCGGCATACACCGCCAACGGCAGCAGCACCCACAGGATTTTCGGCCCCATGCGGGCATTGTAGACCGCATTAGAAGCCCTGTTCTAGAGAGTGCGCCGTACAATGAACGGAGAGTGAATACAGGAGCCGCCGCCATGGGTAAAAAGACGAAATCGTTTGAGGAAAGCGAAGAACGGCTGACCAAGGCAGTACGCGAATCGGCGCAGGAAATCTGGAAAGCAGGATTGGGCGCCTTCACCGACCTGCAAAAACGCGCCCGCGCCGTCGAAGGCGACCGCGCCGGCCACGTGCGCGAAACGGTCAATTCGCTGGAAAAGGTGTTCGAAGAGCGGGTAACCCGGGCGCTGGACTCGATTGGCGTGCCGATGCGGCAGGACATCAACGCCCTGATCGACAGGATGGACGAATTGAGCCGCCAGGTTGAGGAATTGAAGGCATTGGTGCAAAAGCCCGTCAAAAAGGCCACAACGAAAAAAGCGTAACTTCTGGAAAACTTCTAATAGTGATATCCTTGCAGGGGAATCAATAGAGCCCCCTGTTATGCTACAAAAAGCGCCAAGACGAACCCGCGAACGCATCCTGGAACTCTCGCTGCGCTTGTTCAACGAGTTCGGCGAGCCAAACATCACGACCACAGTCATTGCCGAGGAGATGAATATCTCCCCGGGGAACCTCTATTACCATTTCAGGAACAAGGACGACATCGTCAACTCCATCTTCGTCCAGTTCAAGGCCGAAGCGGAGCGCATGCTGCAGGTGCCGAGCGGCCGCCGCTCGAACGTGGAAGATGTGTGGCTTTACCTGCACCTGATGTTTGAACTGATCTGGCGCTACCGCTTCTTCTACCGCGACCTGAACGATCTGCTGTCCCGCAACCGCAAGCTCGAACTGGAGTTCAAGGAACTGCTGGCCCACAAGATCAAGGTAGCGCGCAACCTTTGCCTGGACCTGCGCAGCGAAGGCTCTCTGGAGGCCAGCGATATGGCGATCGATGCGATGTCGGTGAATATGGTGGTGGTGGCGACCTACTGGCTGTCCTACGAATACGTGCGCAACCCGCGCAAATACTCCGAGCAGCAATCGATGGCCGATGCACTGGCGCGCGGCTGCTACCAAGTGCTGTCCCAGATCGGCCCATACCTGCGCGGCGAGACCAGCCTGCTGTTCCAGAAACTGTCCGAAGAATACCTGAAGAAGCTCAAATGAAATCGATTTGCGTGTACTGCGGCGCCAATGCCGGCGTCTCCCCTCGTTACGCCGAACAGGCGCGTGCGCTGGCAGCGGCGCTGGTGGAGCAGAACCTAGCGCTGGTCTACGGTGGCGGCAATGTGGGCCTGATGGGCGTGATCGCCGACGAAGTGCTGCGCCTTGGCGGCGAGGTGACGGGCGTGATCCCGACTGCACTGGTCGAACGCGAAGTAGGGCACAACGGCTTGACGCGCCAGTTCATCGTCAAGGACATGCACGAGCGCAAAGCCATGATGGCGCAGTTGTCGGATGGCTTCATCGCCATGCCGGGTGGCATGGGAACGCTGGAAGAACTGTTCGAGATGCTGACCTGGTCGCAGCTTGGCATCCACAGCAAGCCGGTCGGCCTGCTGAACGTGGACGGTTTCTACGACAAGCTGGTCGGCTTCATCGAACACGCCCGCGACGAAGGCTTCATCAAGCCGCAACACGCGGCCCTGGTGCGCGTCAACGCCTCTCCAACCGCCCTGGTGCAAAGCCTGCGCAGCTAGCCCCAAAGCTTTTTTCCTGAAGCATCGAGGTGCGTCAGGTACAGGCGGGTGTCGAACTCGTACTGGTGGTAGTTCGGCTCCATATAGGTGCACAGCTTGTAGAAAGCCTTGTCGTGTTGTTTTTCTTTTACGTGGGCGAGTTCGTGTACCGCGATCATCCGCAGGAATTCCAGCGGCACTTCCCTGAACATCGTCGCAACGCGGATTTCGTGCTTGGCCTTCAGCTTGCCGCCCTGGACGCGTGAGACCGAGGTGTGCAGGCCGAGCGCGTGGTTGATCACGTGGATCTTGCTGTCGAAGGCCACTTTGTCGATCGGCGCCGCATTGCGCAGGAATTCGTTGCGCAGATCCTGGACGTAGTCGTACAGCGCACGGTCGTTGCGGATTTCGTGGGCTTTCGGATAACGTTGCAGCAGCACTTCGCCTAAGCGGCCCTGGTCCATCACCTGGCGGACCTGGGAGAGTGTCTGTTCTGAGTAAGCGCTGAGGTATTTCATGACGGGCCGAATGGTATCATGCCCGCATGCGCACCCACGTCAATTCGGTGGGACTGCTGGTGGTCAGCGACCCCGTATTGAACTTCAGCTATCCCGCCCACATCCCCCGAGAATGCATCGATGCCTTGCCTTCGCTGCCGGGTATTTACATCTTCCGCGATGCTGTGGGCAAGCCCGTCTACATCGGCAAGAGCGTGAATATCCGCACGAGGGTGCTGTCGCACATGCGCACGGCGGAGGAAATGCAGATGCTGGCGCGCGCTGCCACCATCGATTTCGAGCGCACCGGCGGGGAAATTGGTGCCTTGCTGCGCGAGTCTGAGCTGGTCAAACGGCACCAGCCAGTCTTCAATTCCAAGCTGCGCCGGCTGCGCGAGATGTGCTCAATCAGCATGGCTGGCGAGGTGCCGGAGATCGTTTTCGCACGGGATGTAGACTTTGCGCTGGCCGAGCAGTTGTATGGCCTGTTCGGCAGCAAGAAGGCGGCCATCGAAACGCTGCGCGACGTGGTGCACGTGCGCGGCCTTTGCTCGATGGCGACTGGGCTGGAGAAGGGCGCGCCAGGCAGGCCCTGTTTTGCGCGGCAAGTGGCGCGCTGCAAAGGGGCCTGCACTGGCGAAGAGTCCGCAACCGACCACGCGGCGCGCGTGCGGCTGGCGCTGGAGCCCTTACGCGTCACGCGCTGGCCGTTCGCTGGTGCGGTGGCAATCGTCGAAGAATCGGCCGGCCTGCGCCAGCGCGCCATCGTTGATCGCTGGTGCTACCTCGGCGTCGACAAGCCGCGGGCAGCCGCTGTGAACTTCGATATCGATGTGTACAATATTCTCGTGCGTCCGCTGCAGTCGGGCGCCTTACGCATCGAGGAGCTTTGATTGACGTCCTCTCACCTTTGCGAGCGTGAGGTTCCTGCCGCCAGCGTCGCACGTCCGCGACGGAGAATGTTTAGCGCTGCATTGACGTCCCGATCATGTGTCTGGCCGCAACTACTGCATTTCCATTCTCTTATTCCAAGTCCTGCGATACCTTTCGGCCTCGAATCGGGCAACTCGCCACAATTCGAACAGGTTTGGGTGGTGAATCGTTCGTCAACTTCGAAATACCAAGCGCCATGCTTAACAGCCTTGTACGCTAGCATGCTTCGGAACGTTGACCAGCCAGCGTCCTGCACTGACTTAGATAATTTAGTTTTCGCCATCGAAGCGGCGTTCACATTACCTACTGCGATGAAGTCATGACTTCTTACCAACCTCGTTGACTCCTTATGCAAAAAGTCGTTTCTCCGATTAGCTACCTTACAGTGAATCGCTCTAACACGTTTAGTCTTGTTGGCCTTCTGCGCCTTGGCAAGCATCTCTCCGGCATTTCGGTAAAAATGTTGGGCACTAATCTTACTGCCATCCGATAAATTTGCAAGATGTTCTAACCCCAAATCTATGCCAATGCAGACAATAGGTGGTTTCGTACCCGCGTCTGGTACTTCCACGACAATGTTTAAAAACCAGTGGCCTTGGCGATCGCAGGAAAAATTTGTTCCGTCCTTGATTCTTCCATTGGGAAGAGATCGGCTATTGAACACCCGAAACGTATGCCCCCAAAAACGAAAGGCCTGACCGTCCTGTTTAAGCATTCGACCTTTCAAGGGAATCCAGCCCAGTGCTTTCTTGTTTCGATATCGAAGAAAAGGGCGATTCTTCTGCGCCCGAGATTTTGCGAATTGCTCGCATACCGCGTTGATAGTTCCCGAATGCAACTCCAACTCTTTGCTGCTCCCTGCTGTAAGCTTATTGAGATCAAATCCGCTTAACCAAGGTCGACTGTACCGAAGAGCATCCTTTTGTCGGTCGTTGCAGTAGTTCCAGACCACATTGACAGCACGAGCCTGTTGGTTAAGCAGGCCGTTCAATGATTTCACTCGGTATCGGTAGACGAGAAGCATACTGTAATTATATACAGTGCTCTCGTGGAGGGCGCACGATTGGAAGGTCGGCCTTCCTATAAACTCTAAAGGGCGGTTGAGGTCTTCGAAATGTGCTTCTTTAGTTTGCTCTCAGGTATACCAGAAAGAGCTCCAATGCCACATTACCAAGACAATTGCTTGCCCAATTCTTGACGTTGAGTATCAGTTAGTGCAACCAATTTCTCTAATTCGACCCCAAGGTTACGGTGATCTTCTGTGTGGCTGTACTCAAGCAACTTTACTCGCAAAGACTCTTCTAAAACGCTTTTGATTGGAGCGGAATATTGCTTACTCGGAATCACAAAGTAGTGCTGTGGAGAGAATGGATGTTTATAGCAATAATCCTCCAGAAGCATTCGGATGTCGGGATCGTCAAGGCCGCATCCGACAAAAATAAACGTATGTGTTCTAAGCAACGCATCCATTAGTTCATAAAAACGACCATGATCACTTCGCGCGCGAGCGTAATCTATTCGTGTGAAAATCAACTTGTCCGGATCTGCAACCGAGCCATGTGATTTGATGAATACGCGCTCCTTTCGGCGTAGGGTATCAGCTACATCTTCGTCGAAATAGCGTTTAATGGTAACCGTTCCGTTTCCTTTGGTAGCAACAAGTCCATCGTAAATGTTGTCGAAGTTTGGTGTTATAGTAATGCGAAGATCAAGCTTCCAGAGTAGATCATGGATAGGAGCAGGACCGTACCCCGGATCCTGAAATTCCTGCTTTACAAGTTCGACGAACTCATCCCGGCCTACGGACTTACGTATTACTTCACATGCCGTTAATAGGTCATTTCTTTTGATCAGCTCCTTAATATCTCGCTTAAGTTGAGTGCTGCGAACTCGCGATACTGCATGATTGAGGAATGCAATCCAACTCTTGGGCCTCGTTTTTCCATCCTTTCCGACAGAATTCATTGAGATTCCTGCTCCAAAAAAGAGAACCGCCCGGCGCGACGCAATGTCGCGAACTAGCGCATCAGGCCACATTTTTGATTGCCTTCATGTTGATTTCAAAGCGTTTGGCTATGTTCGAAATAACATCCAGAAATTGCTCGACTTTGTCAAAATGAGCTCCCACGATCCCATCGGCAGATTTCAAAAGGAAGATCGGTTTGGTAGACGTCTGAGACAGGGGGACTAAGCTTTGGAAGTACGGGATTTCGCCAAGTTTATACTCGGCGGTAAGGCCTTCATTTAACGTTTCAACGAGATGTTTCTTAATCGCAGGGCCAATTTTTCGGATGATCTGTTCGTACGCCTTTACAGGCTGCTTTTTGCCGTTTACGGTTTTGGCAGTATATTGCTGGCTGATATAGCCTAAAAACTTGATCGGGACATCTGTAATTTTAATGTTGTCATCTACGTAAAAATCGTCAGCATTTTCGTCTATATATGCGTCAAGGCCACGCTTTAAGGATTTTCGCCAGGTATTGACAGCGACCTCAATATTTTGCAAGCCTCTGAGGCTAAAAATATCAGATGACATTGGCATTACGAAATAATCGCAAGATAGTAAAACCGCGCGATTGATCGCTCCCAGTGAAGGACCCACATCGAAGAATACGTAATCGTATTTTTCTGTTGCGGCCCAATGAAGCAATGCCTTGAATAGAAAAGTGGTCTTTAAGCCGCGCTCTTGGCCATTAGTTGCGTCTAGCCAATCCTTTGCTAAAAAGTCCTCTGCCAGTGAAAATTTTGGATCGCCTGGCACCAAATCAACGGAAAAATTATCGCTTCTTAGAGTTGGAACCTCAGAGTATCCCTTGCCACGCTTAAGTGAGCTAACGAGGCTGTTAATAGTTTTAGCGTCAGATGAAGGGGTGTACAATTTGTTTAGAACCGATTCCTTAAGCATATATGCGGTTGCATTGCATTGCGGGTCCGCGTCAACAACAAGGATTTTTTTATTCTTCTTGAGTGCGAGGTACGCTGCGAGATTACAAAGAAGAGTCGTTTTCCCTACGCCTCCCTTATTGTTGAAAACGCAAAGTGATTTCATGAAGTGGGCTAAATCCTAGTTCGTTAATGGGAAGAATTTCTCGTATTTTGACAGAATTTACTGAAATTGCAATTTAAATGCTTATATACATTCATTCTCGACTTTCAGAATCCCGCGCCGATTCGAATCGGGTGCGGGTCTGCTCTTCGTTGCGCTCGCCAAAGGCGTAGTTGGCCTCCAGCCACATCACATTGATGATGGCGGCGAATACGGCAACGCAGATCCCGAGGATCCAGGTGAAATACCACATGGCTGACTCCTTTCAATAAGCGGTGTGTTCGTTTTCGTGGATGTGGGCAGTGGTGACCTTGCCGCGCACTACGCGATACACCCAGCTTGTGTACATCACGATAATCGGCAGCATAACCACCACAACCCAGAACATGACCGCCAGCGTTTTATGGCTGGAGGTTGCGTCCCATGCGGTCAGGCTATGCGAGGGCATCAGCGAGGACGGCAGCACGAAGGGGAACATGGCGCCGCCAGCCGTGAGCAGGATGCCTGCCACGCTCATGCCGCTGGCAAGGAAGGCTGCCACTGTGCGGCGCGCTGCGCTGAGCATAATCACCAGTGCGGCGCCGAGGAGGGCGGCAGCCGGGAAGGCCAGCGTCAGCGGCCAGCGCGAATAATTGTCCATCCAGGCGCCGGCCGCAGCGACCACCGTTTTCGCCGGCGGCATGAATGCAGTGCCGGCGTCGGGCATGGCGGTGATGCGGTAGCCGGGCAGGGATGTAGCGATCCACACGCCGGCGGCGGCGAACAAGATAATGGTCAGCGCAGCGGCAGCCATGGCCATGCTGCGCGCACGTTCGGCGATAACGCCTTCCGTCTTCTGGTGCAGGAAGGTGGCGCCGTGCATGGCCAGCATGGCGACGGCGAGTACGCCGGACAAGAGACCGAAGGGGTTCAGCAACTGGAAGAAATTGCCGGTGTATTCAAGGCGCAGCAGGTCGTCATAGCGAAACGGTATGCCTTGCAGCACATTGCCCATGCCTACGCCGAATATCAGTGGCGGCACGAAGCCGCCGATGAACAGGCCCCAGTCCCACGTATTGCGCCAGCGCGGGTCCGCGATCTTGCTGCGGTAATCAAAGCCCACGGGCCGGAAGAACAGGGCGAACAAGGCCACGATCAGCGCAATGTAAAGGCTGGAAAAGGCGGCAGCATAGACCAGCGGCCAGGCGGCGAACAGGGTGCCGCCGGCGGTGATGAACCAGGTCTGGTTGCCTTCCCAGGTCGGTCCGATGGTGTTGATGATCACACGGCGCTCGGTGTCGTCTTTGCCGAGGAAGGGCAGGGACATGCCGACGCCAAAGTCAAAGCCGTCCGTCAGCGCGAAGCCAAGCAGCAGCACGGCGACGAAGCACCACCAGATTACTTTGTAAGTCTCGTAATCGAAGATCATGATTGTTGCTCCCAGTGGTATTTGCCGGTGTGCAGGGCGCTTGGACCGAGCCGGGCATACTTGAACATCAGCTTCATTTCAATGACAAGCAGCACCGTATAGAACATGGCGAAGCCGGCCAGGCTGAAATACAGGTTCGATGGCTGGACGTTAGAGGCCGACAAGTGCGTCGGCAGGATACCTGCAATCGTCCAGGGCTGGCGGCCATATTCCGCCACGATCCAGCCCAGTTCTGCGGCAATCCACGGCAGCGGGATCGCGAACACAGCCAGCTTGAGCAGCCAGCGCTGCGGCGCCAGGCGCTGGCGGATCAGGAAGTAGAAAGAGGCGCTGAAGATGAACAGGAACAGCAGGCTCAGGCCCACCATGCCCCGGAAGGCCCAGAATAGCGGGGCCACTTTGGGAATGGTGTCGTCCACCGCCATCTGGATCTGTGCCTCGGTAGCGTCAACTACATTGGGGGTGTACTTCTTCAGCAGCAAGCCGTATCCGAGGTCGTCCTGCAAATCCTTGAATGCCGCCACCGCCTCCGTGGATTTGTCGCCTGATTTCAGCCGCGCCAGGGCAGCGTAGGCTTTCATGCCGTTGCGGATGCGCACCTCATGCTCTTTCTTCAGGTCCGAGATGCCGGTGACCTGCTTGTCAACCGAACGCGTGGCGATCAAGCCCATGACGTATGGGATCTTGATGGCATAGTCGGTATGCGCCGTCTTATCGTTCGGCAGTCCGAACACGGTGATGCCGGCCGGCGCCGGCTCGGTATGCCATTCGGCTTCGATGGCGGCCAGCTTGACTTTGTTCACCTCGCCGACCGTATAGCCCGACTCGTCGCCCAGCACGATCACGGATAGCGTCGACGCCAGGCCAAAGCCGGCGGCAATGGCGAACGAGCGCAGGGCAAAGGCCACGTCGCGTGCCTTCAGCAGGTACCAGGCGGAGACGCCAAGCACGAACATGGAGGCAGTCACATAGCCCGCCGCTACGGTATGCACGAACTTCACCTGCGCCACAGGGTTGAAGATCACGTCGGCGATGCTTGCCAACTCCATGCGCATGGTTTCGTAATTGAATTCCGCGCCGACCGGGTGATTCATCCAGCCGTTGGCGATCAGGATCCACAGGGCGGAGAGACTGGAGCCCAGCGCCACCAGGAAGGTTACGAGCAAGTGCTGGCGCTTGGACAGCTTGTTCCAGCCGAAGAAGAACAGGCCGACAAAGGTCGATTCGAGGAAGAAGGCCATCATGCCTTCAATCGCCAGCGGGGTGCCGAAGATGTCGCCCACATAGTGCGAGTAATAGGCCCAGTTGGTGCCGAACTGGAATTCCAGCGTGATGCCGGTAGTGACGCCCATGGCAAAGTTAATGCCGAACAGCTTGCCCCAGAACTTGGTCATGTCACGATAGATTTCGCGGCCGGTCATCACATAGACCGACTCCATGATGACCAGGATCCAGGACAGTCCGAGCGTGAGCGGGACAAACAGGAAATGGTAAAGAGCTGTGAGCCCGAACTGGAGCCGGGACAGGGCAACAACTTCGTCGACGGGTGCCATCATTCACCTTTTGGGGACAGGGTTGGCTGGGGGCGCCGCGAGCAAGTGGTTCTCCACCTGTTCGGTCGGCAGCCGCATCTTTTTGGTTTGGGGATGGGAGAAAAAGGCGTACCACAGGCCGTACAGGAGCAAGGCCTTCACGGCCAGCGCGATCGTGATCGTGAATGCCAGGCTGCGGCGGCCGGGGGGCTTCATTTGCGGTCCTCTTCAGCTTCGCTGCGGCTGGAGCGGAATTTGCCTCGCACCACGTCGCCAACATCGAGCAGTTTCTTGACGGTGGAGCCCATCTTCATCAGCGAGGCCAGGGTGTCCGGCGACAGGCGCTGCACGTCGTCGAACCAGGAGCTGGAAAGCTCGATCAGTTCATACATTTCGCGCATGCGCTCCTGGGCATAGCGGTCCTCCGCGGTGGAGGCGGATTCCAGCATCGCATCACGCAGCATCGACAGGGTCGGTTCGACTTCACGGCGGCGGCGTTCTTCGAGCAGGGCCTTGAAGATATCCCACACGTCCTTCGGTGGCTCGAAGTATTCGCGGCGGTCGTTCGGCTGGTGCAGCAGCTTGACCAGGCGCCAGGACTGCAGTTCCTTCAGGCCCATCGAGACATTGGAGCGCGAAAACTCCAGGTGTTCGGCGATTTCGTCGGCGTTCAGCGGGCGGTTGCTGACGTAGAGCAGGGCGTAGATTTGCCCGACAGTGCGGTTGATCCCCCAGCGGCTACCCATTTCGCCGAAGTGGAGGATGAATTTCTGTGCGAGTGGGCTCAGGTTTACCATTTCTTGATCTGCTTCCTTGATTTTTTGAATTTTCAGTATTTCCTGAAATTATAAAAGGATTCAAAAAACTTTGCGCTGTATAATCGTGTATATTGCGCTTTTGGAAAGGAATGCTGATGAAACGTATCACTGCTGTCTTGCTGTTGTGCGCCACCGGCGCCGCCTCTGCTGCAGATATCACTGTATCCGCCGCAGCCAGTCTCAACAACGCTTTCCGTGAGGCAGCAGCCGTCTACGAAGCCGCCCATCCGGGCGATAAAGTCTTGTTGAACTTCGCCGCTTCCGATGCCCTCGTGGCGCAGATTGCCAAGGGCGCGCCGGTCGACCTGTTCGCCTCCGCCGACCAGGAGGCCATGGATAAGGCCCAGGCGTACGTGGTGCCGGGCAGCCGCCGCGATTTCGCCAGCAATCGGCTGGTGGTTGCCGTGCCCTTCGGCAGCAAGCTGGACCTTCGCACACTGGCCGATTTGCGCCAGCCGGCTGTCCAGCGCCTGACGACCGGCAATCCTGCCAGCGTGCCGGCAGGCCGCTACACCAAGGGCGCGCTGGAAAAAACAGGACTGTGGGGCGAGTTGGAGCCGAAGTTCGTGTTCGGCACCAACGTTCGCCAGAGCCTTGATTACATCGCGCGCGGCGAAGTCGAGGCCGGCCTCGTGTACCAGACCGATGTCGCCTCGCAGGCGGAGAAGGTGCGTACCGCGATGGTGGTGCCGACTGCGACGCCAATTACCTATCCACTGGCAGTGATCAAAGGGGCGCCGAATGCTGCTGGCGGCCGCGCCTTCGCGGATTTCATCATGTCGCCAAGCGGCCAGTCCATCCTGGCGCGCTTCGGTTTCGGAAAACCATAAGCAATGGATGCTGCGCTGATTGCCCTTGGCCTGTCACTGAAGGTGGCGTTGTGGGCTACCTTGATCGACCTGGTGCTGGGCGTCGGTTTCGGCTACCTGTTGGCGCGCGGCCGCTTTCCCGGCCGAGACGTGCTGGATGCTTTGCTCACGCTGCCGATGGTGATGCCGCCGACTGTGCTTGGCTACTACCTGCTGGTGCTGATTGGCCGCAATGGCCCGATCGGGCATTGGCTGCAAGAGCACTTCGGCATCAACCTGATTTTCACATGGCAGGGCGCGGTGATCGCCGCTGCAGTGGTCGCGTTCCCTCTGGTGCTGAAAGGCGCCCGCTCGGCCTTCGAAGCGGTAGACGTGCAGCTGGAACAGGCGGCTCGTGTGCTTGGCGTGCCGCCGCTGGGCGTATTCCTGCGCGTCAGCCTGCCGCTGGCGTGGCGCGGTGTCCTGGCCGGTACCTTGCTGGCCTTCGCCCGCTCAATGGGCGAGTTCGGCGCCACCCTGATGGTGGCGGGCAGCATTCCCGGCAAGACGCAGACGTTGTCGATTGCGGTTTATGAGGCTGTGCAGGCGGGGCAGGACGATACCGCGAACCTGCTGGTGATTATTACGTCGGTGACCTGCATCATCGTGCTGGTGGCGGCCAACCGCCTGGTTCCCAATCGCGCGCAGGGGGCGGCATGACCATCAGTGTGGATATCCGCAAGATCTTGCGTTCGGGCCAGCGCAGCTTCCAGCTTGATGCGCGGTTTGAATCGGCCAGCAAGCGCGTGGTGATCTACGGCGCTTCGGGAGCGGGCAAGAGCCAGATGCTGAAAGCGATCGCCGGCCTGTCGCGGCCGGACAGCGGCGTGATCGAACTCGATGGCCAGAAGCTGTTCGACAGCAGTGCGGGTATCGACGTGCCGGCACGCAAGCGGCGCGTGGGCTACCTGTTCCAGGACTATGCGCTGTTCCCGCACCTGAACGTGCGGCAGAACATCGGCTTTGGCTTGCAGCGCGGCTGGTTCAACCCGGCGCTGCGCGGCGAACCGGAAGCGGTGCGCTATTGGCTGGAGGCTTTCGGCCTGGCTGAAGTGGCGCACCAGCGGCCATCGGAACTGTCCGGCGGCCAGCGGCAGCGCGTGGCGCTGGCGCGGGCACTGGTCGCGGAACCAAGCGCCTTGCTGCTCGATGAGCCATTTGCAGCGCTGGACCCGGCCCTGCGCGTGCGCATGCGCGCCGAACTCGATAGCCTGCAACGGCGGCTCGATATCCCGATGCTGATGATTACGCATGATCCTGACGATGCCGCCACTTTCGGCGGCCATGTATTGACGATGGCGGACGGCCGCGTGGCCGGGGAGGGCAGTAATGGTTAAGCAGGTCGCACTGCAAGGCGAAGTAAGGATCACGATGGATGGCCAGGATTTCGGCGGGCACCAGCGTGTCGAACTGCTGGCCAGCATTGCCGAACATGGCTCGATCACGCAAGGCGCCAAGGCAATCGGCATGAGCTACAAGGCCGCCTGGGATGCCATCGATGCGATGAACAACCTGGCCGGCGAACCCCTGCTGGAGCGTTCGGCCGGCGGCAAGGGCGGCGGCGGCACGCGTCTCACGCATCGCGGCGCGCAACTGGTCGCCAACTTCCGCCGCATCGAGTACGAGCACACCGTGTTCATGAAACACCTGAGCCGCCAATCGCAAGGCTTGGCAGATGATTACCTTCTGTTGCAATCAATGAAAATGAAAACCAGCGCGCGCAATCAATTCTCGGGGACTGTCGCCAGCATCAAGCCGGGCGCAGTGAATGACGAAATCATCTTGCGCATTGTTGGCGGGCAGGAGATTGTTGCAATCATCACACACGAAAGCGCAGAAAGCCTGTGTTTGCAAGAAGGAACTGAAGCTTTCGCTTTAGTTAAGGCTTCTTCGATCATCCTGGCGACCGGCGAAACCGGCAAACTTTCGGCGCGAAACCGGTTGCGCGGGACGGTATGCCGCGTCCAGCCTGGCGCCGTCAATTCCGAGGTGACCATCGCCCTGCCCGGCGGCGGCACCATCGCGGCCACCGTCACGCGCGATAGCGAACAGTCGATGGAGCTCGAAGTCGGTGTTGAGGCGACCGCCTTGTTCAAGGCATCCAGCGTGATCATAGGTGTTCCGATATGAATTCCGTTTTGCAACCTTATTAGGATTTGCTAAGCTAGTCCACTTTTCGGGCCCGCCCCGTCCTTTGTGGGAAGAGAAATGGAACTGCTAGCAAAATATTTCCGATGCCAGGGGCGCATCAATCGCCGCATCTGGCTGACGCGCATCATCGCGCTTGGCCTGGTCTGCCTGGCCTTTGGCATGCTCGCCAATGAGCTGCTGGGAGATCCTGGCGCCGCAGTCTTTGCAATTGCATTCACGTGGGGCGCGCTAGCCGTCTCCACCCAGCGCCTGCACGATATCGGCCGCTCCGGCCCGAGTCTTCTTTTGCTGTTGATCCCTGTCCTGGGCCCGCTCTGGGTACTGCTCCTGCTTTGCCGCCGCGGCGGAGAAGGTAAGAACCGTTATGGCGATGACCCGCTGTCGCGCCACGATTACCTGCAAGTGAACATCGCAAAGTAAGACTATGCCAACAGTAAACGACGTTACCCAGCTCAACCCGATCAATGTCTACGCCGTAGCGACACCAAGCACCACGGCGGATTTGCAGGACGCACTGCGCAAGACCAGCCTGCCGATTTCCATCGGCGGCGGCCATTTCAGCATGGGCGGCCATACGGCCAGCCCGGGCAGCCTTCACCTCGATTTGCGCGGCATGAACCGCGTGCTCGAATTCTCGCCGGCAGATCGCCTGATCCGCGTGCAAGCCGGCATTCGCTGGTGCGATATCCAGCGCTTTATCGACCCGCACGGGCTGTCGGTGAAGATCATGCAAACCTATGCCAACTTCACCGTCGGCGGTGCGCTGTCGGTCAATGCCCACGGGCGCTACATGGGCATGGGCCCGGTGGTGCTGTCGGTGCGTTCGATCACGCTGGTGCTGGCCAGCGGCGAAGTGCGGGAGGCGAGCCCGCAGCAGAACAGCGAACTGTTTTACGCTGCCATCGGCGGCTATGGTTCGATCGGCATCATCGCCGAGGCGGAGCTGGAGCTGGTGCCGAATACGCGCGTGCAGCGCGGCAGCGTGAAGCTGGCAACCAAGGATTATCCGGCCTGGTTCGATGTGAACGTGCGCGGCCGCAAGGAAATCACGTTCCACAACGCCGACCTGTATCCGCCACAGTACACCCGTGCGCGCGCCGTGACCTGGACAGTGACCGACCTGCCGGCCGACAAGCCGCGCCTGCAGCCATTGAACCGTGCCTACCTGGCGGAGCTGTATTTCCTGTGGTCGGTGTCCGAATCGCCGTTCGGCAAATGGCGCCGCGAATACCTGCTCGACCCGCTGCTGTACCGGAAGAAGAAGGTCCACTGGCGCAATTACGAAGCGGGCTACGACACGGCGGAGCTGGAGCCTCTGGGCCGCACGGAGCGCACCTACGTGCTGCAAGAGTACTTCGTGCCGTGCACGCGCATGGACGAGTTCGTGCCGAAGATGTCGGCCATCCTGGCCAAGCATCGGGTCAACACGATCAATATTTCGATCCGCCATGCGCTGTCCGATCCGGGTACCTTGCTGTCGTGGGCGCGCGGCGAAACCTTCGCCTTCGTGCTGTACCACAAACAGCGCACGCGCGACAATGCACGCGAGCGCGTTGGCGTCTGGACGCGCGAACTGATCGACGCCGTGCTGGAATGCGGCGGCACCTACTACCTGCCGTACCAGCTGCACGGCACGCATGAACAGTTCCACCGCGCCTATCCACGTGCGCAAGAACTGTTCGCAATGAAGCGCGAGCTCGATCCCGACTACCGCCTGCGCGGCGCACTATGGGATAAATACTATGCGCCAACGCTGGACCTGAATCCGGGCGGCGAAGAGGCACGCCGTTCGCTGTTCCATTCCGTGTATGGCAGCGAGCGCGAGGCGGACAAGTTCTACGCCTTCCTGCAGAACATCTTCAACCTGTTCCCGGAAGACCGCTTCCATACCCTGATCCGCAAGGCGACGACCGAAAACCACGACGAGGAATCGATCTACCGCGCCTTGCAAGCCGGCCTGCCGGGCATTACGCCGCCGCTGTCGCTGCTGCGCTATGCGCTGCCGTCGCTGGTTGTGCAAAAGGAGGAGATGGGCGTCCAGTCCAAGCGCCTGCTGGGCGACCAGGTATTAAAAGATTACGTCGAAATCGGCACCACTGGCCGTTACGTCAACGCCCTGCGCAAGCATCTCAAGTTGCGGGGCAAGGTGACGCTGGTGCATGACAAGGCGCCAGGTTATTCACCTGTCGACATTGTGGAGCGCGGCGGCTTGCTGCAGGTTGGCAAGTTCGTGCACATGAAAGATTTCGCGCCGATCGACCTGCCGGAGCAAAGCGCGGACCTGGTGAGCTGCTTCGTCGGCCTGCACCACATGGAGCCGCACAGGCTGCAGCCGTTCCTGGCGTCGGTGGCGAGCATCGTGCGCCCCGGCGGTTACTTCGTGGTGCGCGACCATGACGTGAAAGACCGCACCATGGACGATTTCGTCAGCCTGGCGCACTGTGTGTTCAATGCCGGCCTGGGCGAGCCATGGGCCGTCAATTCGTCGGAACTGCGCTTCTTCGCGTCGGTGGACGAATGGATCAAGCGGGTGGAAGCTGCCGGTTTCGAGCACACGGGTGAACGCATCGTGCAGGATGGCGATCCGTCCGCGAACGTCCTGATGGCTTTCAAACGGATCTGATATGCGCAAACTCTTGCTGGCATTGAGCCTGCTGGCCGCTTGCCTGACCAGTTTCGCCGAGAGCCCGATTGCGGCGGAACAGCGGCGCAGCGTGGAGCAGACTTTCCTGACGTTCCCGGAATGGTTCCTGGTGCATAGCCCGGCCGAATACGCCCGCTATGTGAAGAAGCATCCGGCCCACAATTTTCCCTTCCTCGGGCACGTGGGCCAGATCTGGACCAGCTACGCCGCCGTGACGGAAGAACAGGTGCGCGCCAAATATCCCAACAACGCGGGCTATCACGTGATGATCGGCGTAATCGGCAGCAGCACCACGGTGGAATACGGCCTGCGCTCGCTCTACGAAAACACGCTGGGCCGCGTGAGCTGGGCAACCGCCTCCGCGCTGACCCCGGAGGACGAATTCGGCGCGCGCGTGGCGCAGGACTACGTCGATTTCATCCGCAAGGAGCCGTGGTACCTGTACGACTTCAGCGCCAGGCTGAAAGGGCTGTGGGCCGACACGCCGCTGTTCGGCGCCAATATGCTGCGCAAGCTGGAACGCCGCTATGCGCTGACCACCGAGTACCTGGTCAAGGCGGCCTACGGCCAGTTGATCAAGCTTGCCACCAGCGCAGCCTACGAACCGGCCCTGATGACGACGCAGGTGGTGGCTGACCATGAGCCTTACGACCTGGCCGACATGCCAAACGTCAAGCTGCTGCGCATGCTGGACGACGGCCGCGCCGTACTGGAGCTGCCGCGCTATTACGACTTCCGCCTGGCGGCAACGCGTCTTGGGCTGCAGGACGTGCAGCTGCAGGATATTGCCGGCAATAGCGGCGTGATCCTGGTCACGGTGCTGACGCGCGGGCAGGGCACTGCGGCGCCGCCGGACACGCGGGTGCTGTTCGAGCAGCCTATCCTGACCGAACCGGGGCGCAAGCGGGTGGCGCTGGTAATGCGGGTGGGCGCCTTGTCACGCTATCTGGTCGACGCACCGCGCCAGGGCGTGGAAGTCGAACACGTGTACGACTATTAAGCACGCACGGCACTAGCCGCCGCTGGCGCTGGCCGGCGGCGCGAACCGTGCGCATCCGGCGAGCCGGACCGTCAGCCGGCCTCGCCTTTCTCCCCTTGACGGTTGCCGTTGCGGGCAGTCTGTCGACTCTCGCCGCCTTTGCGACCGATTTCGGCCATGTGCTCGCGGTTGCGGCTCACCACTTCACCGCCTTTTTGACCGGCGCGGCGCGCTTCTTCCGAGGTGAATTCATGCGCCGTGCCCTTCTGGTGCGCGGCCTGGCCACCCTTGCTGGCAATCATGCGCTGGGTTTCCTTATCCATCGCCGCGAAGCCGCGCTTGCCGTTGCCGATCCTGACTTGCTCGTCCTGTGTAGCCATGATCCACCTCCCTTAATTGCCCAAGAATCCGGGCGCGGGCCCGGGCCGGAAGCAGCGTCGTGGCTGCTTCTTGGGCTTTGAGGGAAGGTCGGCGGTAAAAGTTCAAATTATTTTTGAGGTCAGGAGCCTGCCTGGCCGGTTGCAGAGCGTTCGCCTTCCGCTTCAGCAGTGTTGTTGCCGCGCACGGGTTGGGCGCCGAAATCGTGCTCCAGTTCTTCCTTGCGGTCTTTCAATTGTTCGCACATTTGCGCCAGGTCGGCATCGCTTTGCCGCACTTTGGGGAACATTTCCTGTTCTTCCTCGGTCACGTGGTGCTCAACGCATTCACGCAATTTCTGCACGGTGCTGTCCAGTTCGCTGTCGCCGGTGGCCATGCCGCGGATGTGTTCGACCAGCTCCTTGATCGTGCCGTGTTCTTCCAGCGCTTCATCGACTTGCTGTTGCTCGCCGGTCTCAGCGCGCACGGCGGGATAGAAGATTTCTTCTTCGATCGTTGCGTGGATCGTCAGGTCCATGCAGATTTGCTGTGCCAGGTCATGCTTCAAACCCTGGTGCGAGGCATCGCATTTCTCAAACTCGCGAAATAGTTTCTTGACCTTGTCGTGGTCGGAGGTGAGGAGCGCCACGGCATCCTTGGCCGTGGCGCTTTGATTTTGCTGGCTCATGCTGGCTCCTTCGCTGCGTCGGTTGGGCCGCGCCGCCGCAGGAGGAGCGATCAAGCGACTTGCAGCACCAGCTTGCCGAAGTTCTTTCCTTCGAACAGCATTGTCAGCGCCTGCGGGAATTTCTCGATGCCTTGCACGACATCTTCCCGGCTCTTGATCTTGCCTTCCTGCAGCCATTTGCCGAGCGCGGCAACGGCTACGTGGTAGCGGTCGGCGTAGTCGAACACGACCATGCCTTCCATGCGCGCGCGGTTCACCAGCAGGGACAGGTAGTTGGCCGGGCCTTTGACCGCGGTCGTGTTGTTGTACTGCGAAATTGCGCCGCAGATCACGATACGGGCCTTCAGGTTGATGCGCGTGAGAACGATGTCGAGAATATCGCCACCAACGTTATCAAAGTATACGTCAACGCCATTTGGACAGTGTTCCTTCAGGCCGGCTCGCACATCGCCGCCCTTGTAGTCGATGCAGGCGTCGAAGCCAAGCTCATTCACCACGAAGTCGCACTTCTCCTTGCCGCCGGCAATGCCGACCACGCGGCAGCCGAGCTGCTTGGCAACCTGGCCGACCGTCTGGCCGACGGCGCCGGCCGCGCCGGACACGACCACGGTTTCGCCGGCTTTCGGCTGGCCCACTTCCAGCAGGCCGAAGTAGGCGGTCATGCCGGGCATGCCGAGGGTGTTGAGCCAGGTGGTGGCGGGAGCCAGGCGGGTGTCGATCTTGTGCAGGCCGGCGTGGCGGTCATCCGCGGCGCCCACCCAGTACTGCTGTACGCCAAAGCCGCCGCCGACCTTGTCGCCCACGGCAAAGCGCGGCGATTTCGAGGCGACCACTTCACCCAGGCCGCCGGCGCGCATCACTTCGCCGATGCCGACCGGACGGATATAGGACTTGGCGTCGTTCATCCAGCCGCGCATGGCGGGGTCGAGCGACAGGTAGAGCGTTTTGACCAGCACTTCACCGTCGGCCAGTTCACGTACCGGCTCCTTGGTGATTTGCCAGTCGCTGTCCTTGGGCAGGCCGACCGGGCGGGCGGCGAGGCGGAACTGGGTGTTCTCCATTTTTGCTCCTTTTTAGAAATAGTACGGTCATTCTATTCCGGATTTTGGCAGCCGTGGCAATGTTCATGCGACAATACCGTCCCGCCAACGTCCAGAAAGTGCCATGAATCACCCAGAATACATCCTCACGCTCTCTTGCCACGACCAGCGCGGCATCGTCCATCGTGTATCGGGATTCCTGGCTGAACATGGCTGCAACATCATCGATTCCGCCCAGT
>Ga0307408_100000638_pt1 | contig 29480 bp, 20 predicted proteins | sample 322Cmetagenome_FD_202116 | JGI IMG/M metagenome (GOLD analysis project Ga0307408, IMG submission 202116) | Maize rhizosphere microbial communities from greenhouse at UC Davis, California, United States - 322HYB-C-3 | ecosystem: Host-associated > Plants > Roots > Rhizosphere > Soil | place...
ACCACTACATCGAAGTCGACTTCGACCTGTCCGATGTGATGTTCGTTGCGACCTCGAACTCGTACAACATCCCGCCGGCACTGCTGGACCGTATGGAAGTGATCCGCCTGTCCGGCTACACGGAAGATGAGAAGACCAACATCTCCTTGCGCTACCTGTTGCCGAAGCAAGTGAAGAACAATGGCCTGAAGGACGAGGAAATCTCCGTCAGCGAAGCAGCGGTGCGCGACATCATCCGCTACTACACCCGTGAAGCGGGCGTGCGTTCGCTGGAGCGTGAAATCTCCAAGATCTGCCGCAAGGTGGTGAAGATGCTGCTGCTGAAGAAGTCGGACAAGAAGGTCAGCGTCACACCGAAAAACCTGGACAAGTTCCTGGGCGTGCGTCGCTACGATTTCGGTGTTGCCGAGAAAACCAACCAGGTGGGCCAGGTGGTCGGCCTGGCCTGGACCGAAGTGGGCGGCGACCTGCTGACCATCGAATCGGTCGGCATGCCTGGCAAGGGCAACGTGATCCGCACCGGTACTTTGGGCGACGTGATGAAGGAGTCGATCGAAGCAGCCCGCACCGTGGTGCGCAGCCGTGCTTCGCGCCTCGGCATCAAGAACGAAGTGTTCGAGAAGCAGGACATCCACATCCACGTGCCGGAAGGCGCGACGCCGAAGGATGGTCCATCGGCAGGTATCGCGATGACCACGGCGATGGTGTCGACCTTCACCGGCATTCCAGTCCGCGCGGACGTGGCGATGACCGGCGAGATCACGCTGCGCGGCGAAGTCTTGCCGATCGGCGGCTTGAAAGAGAAGCTGCTGGCAGCGCATCGCGGCGGCATCAAGACCGTGCTGATTCCTGAACAGAACGTGAAGGACCTGGCCGAGATTCCGGATAATGTGAAAAACAAGCTGGAGATCGTGCCGGTGCGCTGGATCGACAAAGTACTGGAAGTCGCGCTGGAACGCCAGCCGGAGCCGATTGTGGAAGCGGCGGCGCCGGTTGAAGTGCCGGCAGTCGCAGCGACCGCCGACGGAAGTGAAGTAGTTAAACATTAAACCGGAGGGCAAGTGTCTGACCCAATGGGTCAGACACTGGTTTGCCGGTTTTGCCGGTAAAAGGGCGCCAGAAATGGCGCCCTTTTCATTTCTACCCTTGACACAGTGCAACCCCCGCCTGTCTAATACGGCCCTGAGATTTTTATACGCATCAAAAACGCGGCATAAAAAACGGTATAAACGATATAAACCTTTGTGACGGGGACTGTAATGAACAAGACCGAACTGATCGACCACATCGCGACTTCCGCTGACATCTCCAAGGCCGCTGCTGCACGCGCCCTGGATGCTGTGATCGATGGCGTAACCACCACCCTGGCCAAGAACGACAGCGTCACCCTGGTTGGCTTTGGCACCTTCTCCGTGAGCGAGCGCGCAGCCCGTACCGGCCGCAATCCGCGCACCAAAGAAGAGATCAAAATCGACGCGGCAAAAGTTCCTAAATTTAAAGCTGGTAAAGCTTTGAAAGACGCTGTACAATAATGGCCTTCGGTAAGCAGTGATGCTTACCGGGCAGTTTAAGCGGGCGTTTAGCTCAGTTGGTAGAGCGGATCCCTTACAAGGATTAGGTCGGGAGTTCGACCCTCTCAACGCCCACCACTTAAACAAAACGTAGTACCTGTTGTGTGAATGCTGGAGCGGTAGTTCAGTTGGTTAGAATACCGGCCTGTCACGCCGGGGGTCGCGGGTTCGAGCCCCGTCCGCTCCGCCAGCAAACGCACACACACTACCTGGAGCGGTAGTTCAGTTGGTTAGAATACCGGCCTGTCACGCCGGGGGTCGCGGGTTCGAGCCCCGTCCGCTCCGCCAGAATCCCGAGAAAGCCCCACATGTCCCCAAGACAGTGGGGCTTTTTCATTTGCTATTGGAGCAACTGCCCTGTAAAATCGCGCGAGCAGTTTTAAAGCCTCCACTCTAGGAAAACAATAGCTGACATGTTTGATTTCGTACGTACGCATCAAAAGCTGATGCAGATTATCCTGGCGCTCCTGATTGTGCCGTCATTTGTGCTGGTCGGCGTCAGCGGCGTCAAGCTGTTCGGCGAAGACGCGAACACCATCGCCAAAGTGGCCGGCTACCCGCTGACCCAGCAAGAATGGGAGAACGCCCAGCGCCGCCAACTGGACCAGATGCGCCAGCAAATGGGCAAGAACTTCGACCAGAAGCTGTTCGACACTCCCGAATTCAAGCAGAACATCCTGGACCAGTTGATCGCCCAGCGTGCCATGAATGCGGAAGTCCGTAGCGCCCATCTGACCGTGAGCGATGACAAGATCCGCCAGCAACTGTGGGCGATTCCTGGCCTGACCAAGCCTGATGGCACCTTCGACGCGGAGCGGTATCGCCAGATCCTGGATTCGCAGGGGCAGACCGTCAATTCGCACCAGAGCCAGATGCGCAATGAGATGGTGATGGAGCAGGTGGCAAGCGGCGTGGAAATGAGCGGCTTCGCTCCACGCACCGTGTCCAAAGCGATTTCCGACTTCGGCTCGCAAGAGCGTGAAGTGCAGGAAATGGCGCTGCCGGTTTCTCAATTCCTGCCGAACGTGAAGGTCACCGACGAAATGGTCAAGGCCTTCTACGACAAGAACGCCAAACTGTTCGAGATACCGGAGTCGGCCAAGATTGAATACGTAGTGCTGAATGCTGATGCCGTGGCTGCGCAGACCAGCGCGAGCGACGAAGAAGTGGCGAGCTACTACAAGTCGAACGAAAAGCGCTATACCACCCCGGAATCGCGCCGCGTGTCGCACATCCTTATTAGCGGCGAAGCCGGCAAGCCAGCAGCGAAGGCCAAGGCGGAAGCTGTGCTGGCCGAAGTTCGCAAGAACCCAGGCGACTTCGCCAAGATCGCCAGCGCCAAGTCCGACGACGCGGGCTCCGCAGCCCAAGGCGGCGACCTGGGCGTGTTGGCCAAAGCCTCCAATGCAGCCGAAGTCGCAGCGCTCAAGCTGAAACAGGGCGAAATCAGTGACCTGGTGGAAACCGAGTTCGGCTACCACATCGTTACCGTGACCGAACTGAAGCCGGCCCAACTGAAGCCGCTGGACGAAGTGAAGGGCGAAATCGCTGCTGAAATCAAAAAGCAGAAGGCTGCCAAGCTGTACTCCGAGCTGTCGGAGCAGTTCACTGATATCGTGTTCTCGCAGTACGAAAGCCTGAAGCCGGCCGCCGACAAGTTGAAGCTGAAGATCGAAACCATGGAAGGCGTTGCGCGCCAGCCTAACCCGATCCTGGGCGCAGCACCATTCAACAACGCAAAGTTCCTGACCGCTTTGTTCTCCGACGATTCACTGAAGAACAAGCGCAATACCGAAGCTGTTGAAGTCGCACCGCAAACCCTGGTTTCGGGCCGCATCGTCGAATTCAAGCCAGCATCCAAGAAGCCGCTGGCTGAAGTGGAAGCCGCGATCAAGCAGCAAGTGGCGCTGGAAGAAGCGGTGAAAGCTGCGAAGAAGGCCGGCGAAGAGAAACTGGCTGCCGCCAAGAAGTCCGGCGATGCAGCAGGCTTCGGCGAAGCGAAGACCATCTCCCGCGCCAAAGCGGAAGGCATCAACCCAGCGGCCGTTGCTGCAGTGATGAAGGCCGATGCCTCCAAGCTGCCAGCCTACGTTGGCGTCGAGATTCCTGGCCAGGGCTATGGTGTGTACCGCATCAACAAAGTCGGCCAGCCGGCTGAACAAGATGCAGCCCGCCGCGCACAGGAAGGCCAGCGCATCAACCAGATCGTGGCACAGCAGGAGATGGCTGGCTACATCGATGCACTGAAACAAAAGGCCAAGGTCAAGATCCTGCAGCCAGTTGCAGCGATCAAGAAGCAGGCAGAGTAAGGGGCTGAACGCCCGATGAAGACCGGGGGCCGTGAAGACGGACCCCGGTTTTTTTTATGCTCCGTGCAGCTTGCGTGCAGCAGCCACAAAAGACTCTGGAGAAATATCCGGCAGTGCTACTTCGATGGCTTTGTCGAACTGCACGAAATTACGATGGATCGACTTCAGGTAGGCCGGATCGTAGTGGTCCACCAGCAGTTCATCGACCAGCGCCGGCATTTCGCCGGATGTTGCCATCGACTGCCAGCGCTCGATGCGCTCGCGGCCATGCAGCTGCACCAGGAATTCCAGCTGCGCGTTCAGGGCAGGGGCGTTGCAGGCGAAGTGCTGGTAATCCTCGATCAGCAGCTTGACACGGTCTTCGCGCGACACCTGCATGGAGATGCATGGCGAAGCACGCATGCGCTCCATCAGCGCGCCCGGCACCCGCAGGCTGCCGACCTTGCGGCTCTCCGACTCAACGAACACCGGCAGGCTCGGATCGAAGCGGCGCAAGCGGTCCCAGATCGAAGTCTCGAAGGCCTTCTGCGATGGCTGCGGCTGGCAAGGGATATTGCCCAGCACCGAACCCCGGTGCGCCGCCAGCTGTTCCAGGTCCAGCACTTGCGCGCCAATCGCTTCCAGCGTATCGAGCAGGCGGGTCTTGCCGCTGCCCGTGGTTCCGCAGATGACACGGAAATCCAGTTCCGGTGTTTGTTCGAGCTGGGCGTTGATGGCCGCGCGGAAGGCCTTGTAGCCGCCGTCGAGCTGTACGACCGGCCAGCCGATCTTGGCCAGCACCGTCGCCATGGAGCCGCTTCGGTTGCCGCCGCGCCAGCAATAAATCAGGGGTTTCCAGTCGCGCGGCTTGTCCAGCCAGAGTGTCTCGAGGTGGTAGCCGATGTTCTTCGACACCAAGGCGGCGCCGACCTTCTTTGCTTCGAAGGAACCGACTTGCTTGTACATGGTGCCGACCGTGATGCGCTGTTCGTCGTCCAGCACCGGGCAGTTGATTGCGTTCGGCAGGTGGTCCAATGCGTATTCGGACGGGCTGCGCGCGTCGATGATGGTGTCGAATTCGTCAAGGCGGGCCAGGACATCTTCGATGGGCAGGATTTCTGGATACTTCATTTTGTTTTCAGTATTGGCTGGAGGTGGGGCCAGATATTGCCCAGGATGATGGGGTGGGCTGCCGCCAGCGGATGCAGGCGGTCTGGCTGGAATAGCTCGGGCTTTTGTGCGACGCCGTCGAGCATGAATGGCGCCAGCGGCACTTTCACGTCTTTGCTCAGGGTGCCGTACATGGCAAAGAATTTGTCGGCGTAGTCACGGCCATAGTTTGGCGGCATGCGCATGCCGACCAGCAGAACCTGGGCCCCGGCCTTGCGCGCTTCATCGACCATGGCGCGCAGGTTGGATTCGGCGGCGGCTACCGGCAGGCCGCGCAAGCCATCGTTGGCGCCCAGTTCAATGATCACGATATTTGGTTTGTGCTTGCTCAGCAGGGCTGGCAGGCGCGTGCGGCCGCCACTGGTGGTTTCGCCGCTTACGCTGGCGTTGATCACGTTTGCTGCCAGTTTTTCGTCCTTCAGGCGCTGATCGAGCAGGGACACCCAGCCGGCCCCGCGCGAGATGCCGTACTCGGCCGATAGACTGTCGCCCACCACCAGGACGGTTTTTGATGCAGAATAGGCGTTCGTGGCGGCGCTGAACATCAGGATCAGCACCGCGAAGCAGCGGACTATATTTTTGAACATGACCATGCGTGATATTCCTCAAACCTCCAGCCAAGTGGCCAAGGCGGCTATTACCGTTTCGGGCCTGGGCAAGCGGGTGGCCGACGCCAGCGGCGAACTGACCATCTTGCATGGAGTGGATTTTACAGTGCAAAAGGCGGAAACGCTCGCCATTGTAGGGGCTTCCGGCTCCGGCAAATCGACCTTGCTTGGCTTGCTGGCGGGCCTGGACACGCCGACCGAGGGCAAGGTGGTGCTGGATGGCGTCGATATTTTCGCGCTCGATGAGGACGGCCGGGCTGCCTTGCGCAAGGAAAAGCTGGGCTTCGTGTTCCAGTCCTTCCAGCTGTTGCCGCATTTGACGGCAGTAGAGAATGTGATGCTGCCGCTCGAACTGGCGGGCGATGGCGCAGCGCGCGAAAAGGCGGAGGCCATGCTGGGGCGGGTGGGGCTTGCCAGCCGCCTGAAGCATTACCCCAAATTCCTGTCAGGCGGCGAGCAGCAGCGCGTGGCCCTGGCGCGCGCCTTCGTGACGCAGCCGCCCTTGCTGCTGGCCGACGAACCAACCGGCAGCCTGGATGCGGCGACCGGCGAATCGGTGATCCAGCTGATGTTCGAGTTGAACCGCGAGCATGGATCGACCCTGGTGCTGGTGACGCACGATACCCATATCGCGGCGCGCTGCGGGCGTGTCATCACGATCGCGGCGGGACGGATCGCCTGATCTTCAGGAGCCGTGCTGCGCGGCCAGCCGGTTGACGGCCGTGCGGATGGCGGGAATCAGTTCGCTGGCTGTCAGGCCGATTGGCCCGGCGCTTTCGGTGACGAGAACGTCGGCAGCCATGCCGTGCAGCCACACGCCGGCCAGCGCGGCTTCCCATTCCGGCCAGCCCTGGGCCAGCAGGCTGCCGCACAGGCCGGACAGCACATCGCCAGTGCCCGCCGTTGCGAGGGCAGGGTTGCCGGTGGTGTTGACCACAATTTCACCATCGCGTGCGGCAATCACCGTTCCCGAGCCTTTGAGCACGACGGTTGCGGCCAGCCGCTCGGCCAATGCACGCGCTGCCGACGGACGGTCGGCCTGCACTTCGGCCGAGGTTATTCCCAGCAGCCGCGCGGCTTCCAGCGGATGTGGCGTCAGGATGCAGGGCGCTGTGCGCTGCGCCAGTTGCATGCGCAACGCCTCGGAACCGGCCAGCAAATTCAGTGCATCGGCGTCCAGCACCACCGGACTGTGGCTGTGCAGGGCGCTGGCCAGCATTTCAGCGCTCGCTGCGGAGCCGCCCATGCCGGGACCGAGCACCAGCACGGCGCTATTGAAGTCGTATTCCTGCGCGCTGCGGCACATCAGTTCGGGCTGGGCTGCATCGAATGCCGGCGCTTCGCCAACAAAGCAGGCATAGACACGGCCGGCGCCGCTGGTGAGTGCCGTTCGGGCGGCCAGTATCGGCGCGCCAGCCATGCCGCGCGCGCCGCCCACGACGGCCACGCTGCCGTTGCTGCCTTTGTGCGAGCTGTGGCGGCGCCGGCGCGCGCAGTGGGCGAACAAGGCTACGTCGTTCAGCGTCGCGCGTGCCGAAGGGAAGAGCTCCCGGTCGATTTCGAGGCTGCTGACGATGACTACACCGGCATGGTCGCGCCCCTGCGCCGTATGCAAGCCTGGCTTGTCGCCGATGAAGGTGACGGTATGCGTGGCGCGTACCGCGACGCCGTCATTATTCTCGCCGACGATCGCGCCGGTGTCGGAATCCAGGCCGCTAGGCACATCCAGCGCGAGGATCGGGCATTGCGTGCCGTTGACTGCTCTAACCAGCGCTGCGAAGTCGCCGGTAATCGGCCGTGCAAGGCCGATGCCGAACAGGCCATCGACCACCAGTGTCCACGCGGTGCCGGTGACGACCGCGCTTGCACCGGCTGCGTCGCTGATCGGCGCAAACCGGGCAGGGGAACTGCGGGCGCGCCGCAGAGCCTCAATGCGCTCAGTTGCCGGAGTGCCGCCCGGCGGAAAATGCAGGACGGTGACCTGGGCGCCGGCATGGCCGAGATGGGCCGCAGTTTCCAGCGCGTCGCCGCCGTTGTTGCCAGGGCCCGCGAGTACCAGCACCTGGGCGCGATGTATGGTGAAGGGCAGAAGGTCGAGTGCTTCATTGGCACCGGCCTGGCCCGCGCGCTGCATGAGCGCACCGTCGGGCAAGCGCTGTGCCGCAGCGTGCTCGATCGCGCGAATTTCTGCAATCGTAAAGAGGGGCGTCATGCGGGGCATTCTAGCACTACAATAACTGCTTCACGATTAGAGCGAGGCAGCGCAATGGACTGGCAATTCTGGATCGACCGTGGCGGCACTTTTACCGATATCGTGGCCCGCCGGCCGGATGGCAGCCTGACTACGCACAAGCTGCTGTCGGAAAGTCCTGAGCATTACCGCGATGCCGCCATTGCCGGCATCCGCCACCTGCTGGGTGTGGCCGCTGGCGGGCCTGTCCCCGTTGAGCAAGTCGATGCCGTAAAAATGGGCACCACGGTGGCTACCAATGCACTGCTCGAACGGAAAGGCGAGCCGACCGTGCTGGCAATTACGCGCGGCTTCCGTGATGCGTTGCGCATCGCTTACCAGAACCGTCCGCGCCTGTTCGACCGCCATATTGTGCTGCCTGAGCTGCTCTACAGGCATGTGGTGGAAATCGATGAACGCATGGGCGCCCACGGCGAAGTGGTGCTGCCGCTGGATGCCGCGGCCGCGCGCGCCGGACTGCAGTCACACTACGACAGGGGCCTGCGTTCAATTGCGATAGTCCTGATGCACGGCTATCGCTACAGCGCGCACGAAGCGGCGCTGGCGGAAATCGCCCGTGAGATCGGCTATACGCAAGTTTCCGTGTCGCACCTGGTCAGCCCGATGATGAAACTGGTGGCCCGCGGCGATACCACCGTGGTCGATGCCTACCTGTCGCCCATCCTGCGCCGCTATGTCGACCAGGTCGCATCTGAACTGCCGGGCGTGAACCTGCAATTCATGCAGTCAAACGGCGGCCTGACCGATGCCCGCACCTTCCAGGGCAAGGACTCGATCCTGAGCGGGCCGGCGGGCGGCATCGTCGGCATGGTGCGCGCCAGCCGTGCGGCGGGCTTTGAAAAGATCATCGGCTTCGACATGGGCGGCACGTCGACGGACGTTTCCCATTTCTCGGGCGAATTCGAGCGCGTGTTCGAGACCCAGGTTGCCGGCGTGCGCATGCGCGCGCCGATGATGAGCATCCACACGGTCGCAGCCGGCGGCGGCTCGATCCTGCATTTTGACGGCAGCCGCTTCCGCGTTGGCCCGGACAGTGCCGGTGCCGATCCCGGCCCGGCCAGCTATCGCCGCGGCGGCCCGCTGGCCGTCACCGATTGCAACGTCATGCTCGGCAAGATCCAGCCTGAGTTCTTCCCCAAACTGTTCGGCACCGATGGCGCGCAGGCGCTCGATGCGGCAACCGTGCGTGAAAAGTTCAGCGCGATGGCTGCCGAGATCCAGGCTGCCACCGGCGCGCCGTCCTCGCCCGAGCAGGTGGCCGAAGGGTTCATCGAGATCGCAGTGGGCAATATGGCCAATGCGATCAAGCAGATATCCGTGCAGCGCGGCCACGACGTCACAGAATATGCCCTGACCAGCTTTGGCGGCGCCGGCGGACAGCATGCCTGCCTGGTCGCGGATGCGCTGGGCATGAAAACAGTCTTTATCCATTCGCTGGCCGGCGTGCTGTCGGCCTACGGCATGGGACTGGCCGACCAGGCTGCGATGCGCGAAAGCGCCGTTGAACTGCGGCTTGGGCCCCAAGCGTTGCCTGCCCTGGAAGAACGGCTGCAAGCGCTGGGCGCTGGAGCGGTCGCCGACTTGCATGCGCAGGCCGTTGCCGACGACCGTATCAGCGTGGTGCGCCGTGTGCACCTGCGCTATGAAGGCACGGATTCGGCCCTGATCGTCCTGTTCGACACCATCGACAGCATGAAGGCGCAGTTTGAAGCGGCATACCGCAAGCGCTTCTCCTTCCTGATGCCGGCCAAGGCGTTGATCGTCGAAGCAGTTTCAGTGGAAGCCATCGGCAAGTCCGATGCGCCGCCGGAGGCCTCGCCGATGCAGGCGCCACGCCACGCACCGCTGGCGCCATCGCAATCCGTGCGCATGTACAGCGCCGGCCAATGGCACGACACAGGCCTGTTCAAGCGCGATGCGACGCGGATCGGCGACATCATCAAAGGACCGGCGATCATCGCCGAAGCGAACGCCACGACGATTGTGGAGCCAGGCTGGCAAGCCGAGGTCACCCCGCAAGACCACCTGGTGCTGACCCGGGTCGAGGCATTGCCGGTGCGGCGCGCGATCGGCACCACGGCCGATCCGGTCATGCTGGAGATATTCAACAACCTGTTCATGTCGATTGCCGAGCAAATGGGGCTGCGCCTGCAGAACACCGCCTACTCGGTCAACATCAAGGAACGCCTGGACTTCAGTTGCGCCATCTTCGATGCGGAAGGCAACCTGATTGCCAACGCCCCGCACATGCCCGTGCATCTTGGTTCGATGGGTGAAAGCATCAAGACGGTCATGCGCGAGAACGCCGGCCGGATGCACCCTGGCGACGTCTACATGCTGAACGACCCGTATAACGGCGGCACCCACCTGCCGGACGTCACCGTCATTACGCCGGTCTTCAGCGAGGCGGGCGACGAAATCCTGTTCTACGTCGGCTCGCGCGGCCACCACGCCGATATCGGCGGCAGCACGCCGGGATCGATGCCGCCGGACTCGCGCAGTATCGAGGAAGAGGGTGTCCTGATCAACAACTTCAAGCTGGTGGACGGCGCTTCGGGCGGCCAGTTGCGCGATGTCGAAGCGCGTGCCCTGCTGGCCGGCGCACGCTACCCGGCGCGCAATCCAGACCAGAACATGGCCGACTTCCGCGCCCAGGTCGCGGCCAACCAGAAGGGTGTCGAGGAGTTGCGCAAGATGGTCGCGCACTTCGGCCTGGACGTGGTGCGCGCTTACATGGGGCACGTGCAGGATAACGCTGAAGAAGCGGTACGCCGTGTCATCAGCGCGCTGCGCAACGGCAGCTATGAACTGAAACTGGATAACGGCGCCGTGATCAACGTCGCGGTGCGCGTCAACGCTGCCGAACGCAGTGCGGAGATCGATTTCAGCGGCACCTCCGGACAGCTGGACAACAACTTCAATGCCCCGTCCGCGGTGTGCATGGCAGCGGTGCTGTACGTGTTCCGCACCCTCGTCAACGACGACATCCCGCTTAACGCCGGTTGCCTGAAGCCGCTGCATGTGATCATTCCCCCGGGTTCGATGCTCAACCCGCATTATCCCGCCTCGGTCGTCTCGGGCAACGTTGAAACGTCTACCTGCATTACCAATGCGTTGTATGGGGCCCTCGGCGTGCAGGGCGCATCGCAGGGGACCATGAATAACTTCACCTTCGGTAACGCGAAGTACCAGTATTACGAAACCATCAGCGGCGGTTCCGGTGCAGGAGATGGCTTCAACGGAACCGACGTGGTGCAGACCAATATGACCAACTCGCGCCTGACCGACCCGGAAATCCTGGAGTTCCGCTTCCCGGTGCGCCTGGAGAGCTACGAAATCCGCCATGGTTCCGGCGGCGCCGGCCGCTGGCATGGCGGCAATGGCGGCGTGCGCAAGGTGCGCTTCCTCGAGCCGATGACGGCGGCCATCCTGTCGAATAACCGCATTCACGCACCGTTCGGCATGGCGGGCGGCGAAGCGGGGGCACTTGGCAGGAACACGGTGCTGCGCGCGGACGGCAGCACCGAGCAGCTGGGCCACATCGGCAAGACCGATATGCAGCCCGGCGATATCTTCGTGGTGGAGACACCGGGAGGAGGGGGCTTTGGAGCGCCCGCCGCCCCGGCGGATTAAGCTGTCGTGGAAATACCGTATTTGCGCTGGGTGCCCGAATACTGCATCAGCAGGGCCTCCAGCGCAGGGCTGCCGGCGTCGAGCCGGCGGATGCGGTCGATCAGCGCTCCGGCCTGGTCGCCCAGCGGGGCTTCCCAACCCAGTTCGTCCAATTGACGCAGGATGGCCTGCACGGCCGCATACAGCACCTTCAGGTTGCCCGGGGTGCGGCGCAATGCCTGGTGCAGTGTCGCCACAGCCGCGCGATGATCGCCCTGGCGGGCCATGGATTCGGCCTCGGTGACCAGTTCCTGCATGACGTTATCGATCTTCTCGCCTACGCCACGCGCCAGGTCGTGGCGGCCGGCTTTTTCGAAGACACCGACCGCTTCTTCCATCGTGATGGGCTTTTCGTTGTCGTTCATCATGTGCATGACGACATCCGCCGCATCCTTGTCCAGGCGGTGCTTCAGGCAAGAGTCCACCAGCCCGATGCGCAGGCGGTTTGAGAGCCCGCGCGCCATGCCAACCGCCGTCACGGCGTTCGACAGCTCGGAGGCAGCCTCGGTTGCGTGGCCGGTCACGTCCAGCAGCAGGGCAGAGGAAATATGCTTGCACACTTCCGTATTGGCGCTGGCGCGCAGCGTGCGTTCCATATCGCGGATAACGCCTGAGGCCTGGTTCACGTCCCCTTTGCGCACCAGGGCGCGCACCAGGTTGACATGGTCCTCAGGATCGCGGAATTCGGAATAGCGGGCCTTGGCCACTACCTGGCGGAACGCTTTCTCCGCCGCCGAAATATCGCCGGTACCGTAGGCGACCTCGCCCAGGTGGCGCAGGCGCCGCACCATATTGGGCGACATGGCTACGGCATCTTCAAGGATCTTCTTCGCTTGCTGCGACTGGCCCATGGCCTCGTACGAGCGGGCCAGCAGGTCATAAGCTGCCATCATGTTTGGATTGGCTTCGATCAGGCGCTCCAATGTGCCCACTGCGTCGTCGTAGCGTTCGAGGCCAAACTGGCAGCGCGCCAGGCCAAGCTGGGCCCAGCCCATGGGCCGGCCAATCAGCGTCGCCTGGTAGATCAGTTCCGCCTGTGCCAGGTCGCCGGCTTCGTAACTGAGTTCCGCGCGCAGGCGCGCAAATTCGGTGGCGTAGCGGGGATTGGCGGTTTCGGCTTCGTGGCAGGCTTCGATGGCATCGCGCTGCTTGCCTTGCGCGAGCAGCTGGTAGACCGGCATGAAGGCGGCACGCCGCTCCACGGCGCGGCCGATGCGCTGCATCAGGCCATCGACTGTGAAGGGCTTCAGTACGTAGTCGGTCGGGGTCAGTTCGGCGGCGCCGATGACTTTCGACTGCACCGCCTCGGACGTCAGCATGATGAAGATGGCCGAGCGGTCGATCAGCTTGTGGTGGCGCAGGTCTTCCAGCAGTTGCTGGCCGTCCTGGCCGCTATCCTCGTTGCCGCTGCCGAGATCGTATTCGCACAGGATGACGTCAAAGCGTTTATTGGTCAGCTGGCGGATCGCCGTGCCCGAGCTGACGGCATACTCGATGCGCGTGATCGATGCCTGGTTCAGCATATTGTGCAGGTTGCCCCGCATTGCCGGGTTGGGGTCGATGATCAGCACCGACAGGTCGCTATACGATTGCATTCACTTCGTCTCTTATTGTTTGCCCCGCAGGGTGACATATTGTGATGATAACGCAGCCAGCATGGGATGATGGGGATCTGCCTTGCGCATTCGTATCAGCAGTGCCGCACATTGCTCGCCGAGGGCCGATTCCCAGCCGCTATCGACCATCAGGCGCAGCATGGCAGAGGCGAGGGCGGAGATCAGGCCCGCATTCTCCGGCCGCCGCCGCACCGCCACCTGCAGCACCGAGATGGCGCCGCGCTGGTCGCCCTGGCCGCTGCGCGCGGCCGCCTGCCGGACCAGGCCGTCAAGGTAGCGCTCCACGCTGTCGCCATGGTTTTGCGCCAGTTCGGCGCGGCCGGTGCGTTCATAGACCGCTGCCGTATCGGTCTCGCCGATGCCGCTGGCCGGATCGCTGGCCAAGGCATCGAGCAATTGCATGCCCTGTTCGTCCATGCCCTGGCCCAGGCAGTTTTCCGCAATGCCGAGCTTCAGCGCGCTGGACAGCGTCTCCGCCTCGCCCGCCGCGCGCGCGGCATTTGCCAGTTCCTTGTGCACTGCCTCGCCGTTGCCGTTCAACTCCTGCACCAGGGCGGCGGAAAAGGCTTTGCAGGCCTCCGTTGCCGGCCCGCTGCGCGCCGAACGTTCGAGATCGCGCAGGGCATTCGCCGCCCCGCCGGCATCGCCTTTCCGGACCAGGGTCTGCACCAGGTTGACATGGTCCTCCGGGTCGCGGAATTCTGAATACTTGGACTTGGCAACCACCTGCTTGAAGATCTTTTCGGCAGCATCGAGATCGCCCGCCTCCAGCGCTACCTGGCCCAGGTGGCGCAGCCGCCTGACCATGTGCGGAGAGATCGAGACCGCCGTTTCCAGCGCCGCGCGCGCTTCGCCTGGCTGGCCAAGGACCTGCTGCGTGCGCGCCATGAGGTCGTAGGCCGCCATGTATCTGGGATTGTCGTCGATCAGGCGCTGCAGGGTGTCGAGGGTTTCGGCAAATTGCTGCTGCTGGAACTGGCAGCGCGCCAGGCCAAGCTGGGCCCAGCCGAGAGGGCGGGTTTCGAGGATTTCCCGGTAAATCGTTTCCGCCTGCGCCACTTCGCCCAGGGCGGTATGGGCCTCGGCGCGCAAACGGGCGCACTCGGTGCCATAACGCGGGTTGGCCGCCGCCGAAACTTCACTGGCCAGTATCGCCTCGCGCAAGCGCTTGCGCTCGATCATCTGGTGGACCGGGAGCAGGGCGGCACGGCGGTCGACGGCGCGCGCAATGCGCTGCGCCAGCACGTCGACGGTAAAAGGCTTGAGGATGTAATCGGTCGGCGTCAATTCGGCGGCGCTCACCACCTTGCTGTAGACGCCCTCAGTGGTCAGCATGATGAAGATGGCGGAAGGGGAGATCAGCTTGTGGTGGCGCAGGTCTTCCAGCAGTTGCTGGCCGTCCTGCCCCTGTTCATTGCCCAGGTCGTATTCGCAGAACACCAGGTCGAACGCTTTCTTTTCGAGGTGGCGTATGGCCGTGCCCGCGCTCACGCCGTGCTCGATGCGGGTGATCCCCAACTGGCTCAGCATATTGTGCAGGCCGCTGCGCATATGCTGGTTGGGGTCGATCACCAGGACTGACAGGTCGCTATATTCTTGCATTTTGAGGGCAGAAGGCTGTCATAGAGGGAGAATACCCCAAGGCCGCTCAAAAAACAGGCGTAAATACAGCAAATGTTGCTTTCGGACCAATGAAGGAAGGGTGGGAAGTGATGCCTGAAACAAGTATAATGTCGGCAAATCGAAATACAGCAAGACCAGTCAGCTCGTGCACAGTATTCCTTTAAACCGCAGCTACGCTGCATTCTTCACGCCCCCACTATGTTGATTCTGCCGGGTTCCAACGCCCTGTCCTCTTTCCGTAGCCAACGCCTCCTCAACCAGCTTCAAGCAGTTCTGCCGGCCATTACGTCGGTCCAAGCCCGCTTTATCCACTTTGTCGATTCCGCTTCGGCCCTGTCCGAAGACGACCTGAACCGCATGAACGGCCTGCTGACTTACGGCGAGCCAGCCCTGCCGGAGCACGCTGAAGGCGTGGTGGAAGAATTTGTCGTCATTCCCCGTTTCGGCACCATCTCGCCCTGGGCTTCCAAGGCCACCGATATCGTGCACAACTGCGGCATGGCGCATATCCACCGGGTGGAACGCGGCGTTGCCTACCGCATCAACCTGAAGGGCGGCATCCTGGGCACCGGCCTGGGCGCGGCCAGGAAACTGGATAGCGAACAGGTGCAAGCCGTGGCAGCACTGCTGCACGACCGCATGACCGAATCCGTGCTGCGCCACCCGGACCAGGCTGCCGGCCTGTTCTCGAGCCTCGAAGCCAAGCCGCTGGAGTCGATCGACGTAATGGGCGCAGGCCGCACCGCGCTGGAAAAGGCGAATACCGACCTGGGCCTGGCGATGTCGGACGATGAAATCGACTACCTGCTGGAGGCCTTCACCAACGCCAAGCGCAACCCGACCGACGTTGAACTGATGATGTTCGCCCAGGCGAACTCCGAGCACTGCCGCCACAAGATCTTCAACGCCGACTGGACCATCGACGGCGTGGCGCAGGACAAGTCGCTGTTCAAGATGATCAAGAACACGCACGAGAAGAACCCGCGCGGCACTGTCGTGGCGTATTCGGACAATTCCTCGATCATCGAAGGCGCTGAAGTTACCCGTTTCTACCCGCGCGAAGGCCAGGAATACGCAGCCTCGACCGAGCTGGTACACACCCTGATGAAGGTGGAAACCCACAACCACCCGACCGCGATTTCCCCGTTCCCAGGCGCCTCGACCGGTGCCGGCGGCGAAATCCGTGATGAAGGCGCAACAGGCCGCGGCTCCAAGCCGAAAGCAGGCCTGACTGGATTCACCGTATCCAACCTGATGATCCCGGGCGCCGTGCAGCCTTGGGAAAATGCCGCCAACGTGACCGCACCGGCCGGCAAGCGCGACGAGAGCCAGGTGTACGGCAAGCCGGAGCGCATCGCTTCGCCGCTGCAGATCATGATCGAAGGCCCGCTGGGCGGCGCCGCCTTTTCGAACGAGTTCGGCCGTTGCGTGCTGGGCGGCTACTTCCGTACCTACGAGCAGAACATCGGCCAGCAGTTCGCCGGCGGCAAAGACACCGTGATGGGCTACCACAAGCCGATCATGATCGCCGGCGGCATCGGCAATATCTCGGCTTCGCATACCCACAAGAACGATATCCCGGTCGGCAGCCTGCTGATCCAGCTGGGCGGTCCTGGCATGCGCATCGGCATGGGCGGTTCGGCCGCTTCTTCGATGGCAACCGGCACCAATACTGCTGACCTGGACTTCGATTCCGTCCAGCGCGGCAACCCGGAAATGGAACGCCGCGCCCAGGAAGTCATCAACGGCTGCTGGCAAATGGCCGACAAGAACCCGATCATCTCGATCCACGACGTGGGCGCGGGCGGCCTGTCCAATGCTTTCCCGGAAATCACCAACGACGCCAAGCGCGGCGCAATCTTCGACCTGCGCAAGGTTCCGCTGGAAGAGTCCGGCATGGCCCCGAAAGAGATCTGGTCCAATGAATCGCAGGAGCGCTATGTGCTGGCCATCGCCCCGAGCGACCTGCCGGTCTTCCAGGCCCTGTGCGAACGCGAACGCTGCCCGTTCGCCGTTGTCGGCGTGGCAACTGAAGAGCGCCAGCTGAAGGTGATCGACCAGGAAATGGGCAACAATCCGGTCGACATGCCGATGGAAGTGCTGCTCGGCAAGCCGCCCAAGATGCACCGCGACGTGAAGCACGTGCAGAACGAGCTGCCGGCCATCGACCTGACCGGCATCCAGCTGGAAGAAGCTGCCAGGCGCGTCCTGCTGCTGCCGACCGTGGCCGACAAGAGCTTCCTGATCACCATTGGCGACCGCACCGTGGGCGGCATGTCCGTGCGCGACCAGATGGTAGGCCCATGGCAGGTGCCGGTGGCCGACTGCGCCGTGACCACCCTGAGCTACGACGCCTACGTGGGCGAGGCGATGGCAATGGGCGAACGTACCCCGCTCGCAGTGATTGACGCGCCGGCATCCGGCCGCATGGCTGTCGGCGAAACCGTCACCAACCTGGCTGCTGCGCCAATCAACGATATTTCCGACATCAAGCTGTCGGCCAACTGGATGGCTGCCTGCGGCCAGCCAGGCCAGGACGCTGCCCTGTTCGACACCGTGAAGGCAGTCGGCATGGAACTGTGCCCGGCGCTGGGCCTGTCGATCCCGGTGGGCAAGGATTCCCTGTCCATGCGCACCACCTGGAAAGACGAAGGCGCCGACAAGGCGGTGATTTCGCCGGTATCCCTGATCGTTTCCGGTTTCTCGCCGGTGTACGACGTGCGCAAGTCGCTGACCCCGCAAATCCGCACCGACCTGGGCGAGACCTCCCTGATCGTGATTGACCTGGGCCGCGGCAAGAACCGCATGGGCGCCTCCGCACTGGCACAAGTGATGGGCCAGCTGGGCAACACCGCGCCGGACGTCGATTCGCCGGAAGACCTGAAGGCCTTCTTCAACGCTATCCAGCAGCTGAACAAGGAAGGCAAGATCCTGGCCTACCACGACCGTTCCGACGGCGGCCTGTACGCAACCCTGGTGGAAATGGCCTTTGCCGGCCGCGCCGGCCTGTCCGTCAACCTGGACATGCTGACCCTGGGCGAAGAAGGCACCATGGACCATGGCGATGCCAAGAACTGGGCCGGCCAGGTGGCGGAGCGCCGTAACGAGCTGACCCTGTCCGCGCTGTTCAACGAAGAACTGGGCGCCGTGATCCAGGTCCGCGCCGAAGAGAAATCAGCCGTCATGGACGTGCTGCGCACCTTCAACCTGGGCGCTTGCAGCCATATCATCGGCAAGCTGAACGACCGTGGCGTGATCGAATTCACCCGCGACGCCAAGATCATCTACTCGCAGCCGCGTGCCGAACTGCACCGCCTGTGGAGCGAAACCAGCTGGCGTATTTCCCGCGTGCGCGAGAACCCGGCGACCGCGGATGCCGAATACGATCGCCTGCTGGATGAAACCGATCCAGGCATGCAGCCGAAGATCACCTTCGACATGGCCGAAAACATCGCGGCGCCGTTCCTGTCGTCGGGCGTGCGTCCACGTGTTGCCATCCTGCGCGAGCAGGGCGTCAACTCGCATATCGAGACCGCCTGGGCGATGCACCGCGCGGGCTTCGCCGCTGTCGACGTGCACATGAGCGACCTGATCTCTCGCCGTGTTTCGCTGGACGACTTCCAGGGAATTATTGCCGTGGGCGGCTTCTCCTACGGCGACGTGCTGGGTGCGGGCGAAGGCTGGGCCAAGTCCATCCTGTTCAACCCGGAAATGGCTGAGCAGTTTGCCAAGTTCTTCCACCGTAAGGATACCTTCGGCATGGGTATCTGCAACGGCTGCCAGATGATGTCGAACCTGAAGTCGCTGATTCCAGGCGCGCACGCATGGCCTAAGTTCACCACCAACAAGTCGGAGAAGTTCGAAGCACGCTTCTCGATGGTCGAGGTGCTCGATTCGCCATCGATCTTCCTGCAAGGCATGGCTGGCACCCAGACCCCGATCGCGATTGCGCACGGTGAAGGTTTCGCCGACTTCAGCCAGACCGGCAATATCGATGAGGCAATCGGCGCGCTGCGTTTCGTGGACAACAAAGGCAGCGCCACCGAAACCTATCCGTACAACCCGAACGGTTCGCCGCGCGGCCTGACCTCGGTGACCACGGCCGATGGTCGCTTCACCGTGATGATGCCGCACCCGGAACGTGTCTCCCGCACGGTGCAGAACTCCTGGCATCCGGACGGCTGGGGCGAGGATTCGCCTTGGGCGCGCATGTGGGGCAACGCGCGCAAGTTCATCGGTTAAGGGCTTAAGCGCGCCGCCGGCGGGCCGCCAGCATGGCGGCTATTCCGCCTAGCATCAATATGGCCCCGCCCGGGGCCGGCACCTGGGTCGCATCGGCGAATTGGAAGTCGTCGGCGACCCAGTTTCCATTCAGCTGCCCGAGTTCGCGCCGGTCGATCCGGTAGCCGGTGATTGGGCCAAGGGCAGCAAAAATTCCGGTATCGATAAAGGACAGCGGTTCCGGCTGGCCGGGATGGCTTTCCGGCAAGTCGAACACAACGGAGCCAAGTTCGCTCGCGCCATTCAGCGCCACGATTGTGACCTGGTCTGCGCCGCCTTCGCCAAAGCCGTAGTACTGGTTGCGCCCGAACCAGGCGCCGGTCAGCACCTTGTCGGTAGTGATCGTCAGGCCGCTGGAACCATCCGCGTTCGACACAAAGTAATGGCCGGAATGAGGAATACCGAATAAAGGTCCGCTCGGCCCGCCAACGCGGTATTGGTCGCCGACCACGCCAAAGCGGGAATCCCAGGTGACGCCCTGATATGCCAGGCTGGCGGACGAATTGGTCCATTGGATGCCGGTGGCGCTATTGAGCGCCGGCGGGAATGGCAGGTCGTCAAATGTGGCAATTACACCTGCCATTGCAGGGGCTGCGGTAATAAAAGCGCCGCAAGCGATTAGCTGCCGTAATGCGAGTTTATTCATTTTCCACCTCCTTTTTAGTTGTCACGAGTTTAACGTGACATTTTCGAAGGCGGCAATTGTGCGCATTATTACTGTTGTTTTGGCGTTGCCCTGCACCTTCCGATTTGCACGCCAACTTCTGGCTTGTTCACACCAGGCGCAAGCTTAGCCCAAGGGCGCAAGGTGTTTGCCGGCTTCGCGAATGCTCAGTTTCGACAGGCTGGCCTTATTTTCATTGATAAAATGGGCGACATTATGTGGCGCATGCCGCGCATAATCGCGCAAGGCCCAGCCAATTGCTTTCTGAATGAAAAATTCATTTTCATGGCCGAGGGCGAGCGAATAGCGGAACAGGCGCATTTCATCTGTTTTCGCGCGCCAGCCCAATTGGTGAAGCAGGGCAATTCGCCGCATCCAGAAATCATCGTGGTTTAAGGCAGCATCCATTTCGTGATGGCCGAAACGGAGCACGTCGCCGATGATGCCCGCCATTCCGTCGACCGAATCCCACCACGATTTACGGGGCACAAAGGATAAAAGTGCCGGAATATCGGCGGCATCGAATTGTCTCCAGTTTGCCGCCATCAAATCCAGGGCCGCATACTGGTATTCGCGTTCAGGCAATTGCCAGAGTTCGCTTGCCACGCCGATGAGTTCGGCCGGGGATGAACCGCTGAACGCACGGACGACTGGTTTGACAGCTTCCCGCCGCGCGGGTGTGGCGATGCCGAGGAAGGGGAACCGGTCACGCATATACGCGCGCATTGCCGGCGCGCGCGAGGGATCGGCCAGCGGGGCGAGGGCGGAGATGAAGTCTTTTGTCGTTGGCATAATAAAAAAGCGCCCCGCGGGGCGCTTGATCAAGGCGGCCTGCGAAGGCGCACCTGGAATTACTGTACTTTCGCCTTGGCCACCAGCTGGTCGCGGTAGGCGGCTACTTTGCGCTGGGTCAGGGATTCAACGATCTGGCTCTTGATCTCTTCCAGGGCTGGCACCTTGGCAGCGCGCGAACCTTCCAGCTTGATCACGTGGTAGCCGAATTGCGATTGCACTGGCTTGTCGGTGATCTGGCCGTCTTTCAGGGCGACCATGGCGTCTGCGAACGGCTTCACGTAGTTGCCTGGTGCTGCCCAATCCAGGTCGCCGCCGTTGGCAGCCGAGCCTGGGTCTTGCGAGGCCTTGGCCAGTTCTTCAAACTTGGCGCCGCCTTTCAGCTTGGCGATGATGTCGGTTGCTTCCTTCTCGGTCTTCACCAGGATGTGGCGGGCGTGGTATTCCTTTTCGCCTTTGGAAGCTTTGAATTGGTCGTAGGCGGCCTTGACTTCGGCGTCACTGACCGGGTTCTTCTTGACATAGTTAACCAGCAGGGCGCGGATGATGATGTCCTGGCGAGTTTGTTCCAGGGCGTCTTTCACTTCCTTGCTGGCAGCAACGCCTTGCTTGGTCGCTTCCTGTGCCAGCACTTCACGGCCGATCAGCGACTTCTTGATCATTTCACGCAGTTCCGGCGTGTCAGGCTGGCCTTGGGCGGCGGCTTGTTTGACAGCGGCGTCCATCTGGGACGATGGGATGGCTTTGCCGTTCACGGTAGCGACGTTCTGGGCAAAAGCAGGGGTTGCTGCAACTGCGATCAGGGCCAACAGCAGGGTGGCTGGTTTGAATTTCATTGAGTGTTTCCTTAGTTAAAATAAATCCGGCGCCACTCGGGCGCCGGATCAGGTCCGTGACGGATTATTGTACTTTGGCTTTCTTAACCAGGGATTCCTGATAGGCCTGCAGTTTCGCGCGCATCAGGGAATCGGCGATACGTGGCTTCACTTCCTCCAGGGTAGGCAGCTTGACTGGACGGGTGTCGTCCACCTTGATCACGTGGAAACCGCTTGGGGTTTGCACTGGCTTCTCGGTAACCTGGCCTTTTTGCAGTGCGGTGAATGCATCTGCGAAGACTTTGGGGAAGTTGCCTGGGGTGCCCCAGTCCAGGTCGCCGCCGTTAGCTGCGGAACCGGTGTCCTTGGAGTTCTTGGCCAGGTCTTCGAACTTGGCGCCGCCTTTCAGCTTGGCGATGATGTCGGTGGCTTCCTTCTCGGTTTCCACCAGGATGTGGCGCACGTGGTATTCCTTGTCGCCTTCCGCGGCAACGGCGCGGTCGTATTCAGCCTTGATCTCGGCATCGCCAACCGGGTTCTTTTTCATGTAATCAGCAGCCAGGGCGTTCAGCATGATGTCCTGACGAGCCTGTTCCAGGGCAGTGGTCACGTCCTTGCTCTTGGCCAGGCCTTGCTTTTCCGCTTCCTGGATCATTACTTCGCGGCCGATCAGGGACTTCTTGATCATTTCGCGCAGTTGTGGAGTGTCTTGCTGCTGGCCTTGGCCTTGCGCAACGACTTGCTTGACCAGGGCGTCAACTTTGGCGGTCGGGATGGCTTTGCCATTAACGACAGCGGCGTTCTGGGCGAAAGCTGGTGCAGCGGCAACGGCGATGAGTGCGAGCAGCAAGCGGGCTGGCTTGAAAGTCATTTAGTTTAATTCCTAGGGAAAGTTTACTGAATTGCGGGGATTTTGGGCTGGTTCGCCGAGATGTCTCTACTATTCAACGATCGAGGTTCTTTTTGATGTTTCCCAAAAACTCCGCGCATATCATACTTCGGACGGTGCCAGTGCGGTAATGGCCAATGCATGAATTTCTTTATGCATCATATCGTGCACGGAATCATACACCAGACGATGGCGCATGACGAGTTTCACACCTTCGAATTTAGCAGAGACGATTTTCAATCGGTAATGGCCGCCACCGGAGGCTGCACCGGCATGGCCGGCATGCAGCGCGGACTCATCATCGAGCACGATTTCCGACGGTGCCAGCGCTGCTTCCAGGCGCTCGCGAATCTTGGCCAGGCGCGGGTCGCTCATGCTTCATCCTTAATATGTTTAGAAAGGTAGAAAGCCTGGGCGATAAAGAACACCAGCATCATGCCGGTAACGCCGAAAGCCTTGAAATTGACCCAGGCGTCGTTATCCGACTTGAACAGGATGAAGGCGACAAACAGGTTGACGAAGCCCAATACCAGCCAGAAGGTAATCCACATGAAATGCAGGCGCACCCAGACGTGCTCGGGCAGCTGTACCTGCTTTTCCATCGCCACGCGAATCATGTTTTTATCGAAGAAGCGGTACGCAACCAGCATTGCGGTTGCCAGTGACCAGTAGATAATGGTCGGCTTCCATTTGATAAAGTCGTCGTCGTGGAAATAGATAGTCATGCCGCCGAATACGATAAACACTACTAGGGAAACCCATAGTGCACCATCGACTTTCTTGCGGCGTGCCAGGAGATATAACACCTGGGCAGCCGTTCCGATAATACCGACGATAGTGGCAACGACGATTGGCGCCTGGGATGCAGGAATTGCGCCGCCAGATACGAGGCCGCCAAGATTGGCGTTCAGCATCGCATGCGCCGCTTCCTGATGACCGCCGGCAAGTTTGTAGCTGACAAAGAACAGAATCAGCGGGAACAGGTCGAAAATAATCTTCATCTTATTAAGGCTTTGGTTCAAAGCGCAGCGAAGCTGAATTAATGCAGTAGCGCAATCCGGTAGGCGGCGGACCATCCGGGAAGACGTGGCCCAGGTGGGCATCACATACTGCACAGATGATTTCGGTGCGCAGCATACCATGCGAGCGGTCCGTTTTCTCGATGATATTCGCAGGATCGAGCGCCTTGAAGTAACTTGGCCACCCGCAGCCGGAATCGAACTTGGCGTCCGATTCGAACAGCGGGGTATTGCAACATACACAGGTGTAAATGCCGTGCTCGTGGTGATCCCAGAATTTGCCGGTGAAGGCGCGCTCGGTGGCGGCATGGCGGGTCACCTGGTATTCCATCGGATCGAGCTGGGTACGCCATTCGGCGTCGGTCTTGACTACTTTGTCGGTCATTTTTTATCTCACGAAGAGCAGCTTACCGAGAGCTGGCTGGACCAGTCCGGCGGGAAGCCAGCGTAGTGTTCATTTTCAGGTTGCTCGTCGAAGGGGCGCGCGAGCAGCGCCAGCAAGCGCTCGACTTCGGAAAAGTCTTTATTCTGCGCCTTTTCGATGGCGACCTGTGCCATATAGTTTCGCAGCACATACTTGGGGTTGACCTGATCCATCGCAAGTTTTCGTGCAGCATCGTCGCTGTTTTCGGCACGCAGGCGCGCGCGATACGCTTCGGCCCAGGTATCGAAGGCGGGGCGGTCAATGAACAGGTCGCGCAGCGGCTCGTCGCCTTCCGGGCCGCTGGCACGCAAGCGGCTCAGGCGGCGGAAGAAAATGGTGAAGTCGGTGTGGTTTGCCTGCATGAGCGCAAACAGGCCGTCGAGCAGTTCGCGGTCGCCTTCCTGCGTTGTCTGCAGACCGAGTTTTGCGTGCAGGAGCTGATCGATGTGGCGGGCGAACTCGGGTTGGTAGACGTCCAGGGCCTCCTGCGTCAGCTCCACTTCACCGATCAGCGGCAACAGGGCTTGCGCCAGGGCGTAGCAATTCCAATGGCCGATTTGCGGCTGGTTGGAATACGAATAGCGCCCACGATCGTCGCTGTGGTTGCAGATCTGGTTGGCGTCGAAACCATCCATGAAGCCGAACGGACCGTAGTCGAGGGTCAGTCCCAGGATCGACATATTGTCGGAATTCATTACACCATGCATGAAGCCCACAGCCTGCCAGTGCGCGATCATGCGCGCCGTGCGACGGGTTACCTCTTCCAGCAGGGCAGCGTAGGGATTTTCCTCGTCGCGCAGGGCAGGGTAGAAGCGGTCGATGACGTAATCAGCCAGTTGCTTGAGTTCTTCGGGCTTGCGGTTGTAATACCAGTGCTCGAAAGAGCCGAAGCGAATGAAGCTTGGCGCCATGCGCACTACCACGGCCGCCGTTTCAATCGATTCGCGCACGACGCCCTGGTCCGAACCCACGACCGACAAGGCACGGGTGGTTGGAATGCCGAGGCCGTGCATGGCTTCAGAACACAAGAATTCGCGGATGGAGGAACGCAGCACGGCGCGTCCGTCGCCCATCCGGGAGTACGGGGTCATGCCGGCCCCTTTCAGTTGTAACTCGATCGGCCCTGCGGCAGTTGCGATATCGCCGAGCAAAATAGCACGCCCATCGCCGAGCTGGCCTGCCCAGACCCCGAACTGGTGGCCGGAATACACAGCAGCCAGTGGCTTCGAATGCTCTGCGACGCGGTTGCCGATCAGGATCTCAACCGCTTCTTGCGCCGCCAATGCCGCCGGTTCGAGGCCAATGAGATTTGCGGCTGAACGGCTCACGGCAACCAGGTATGGCGCCGGGAGCGGTGTCGGCATCAGGTGCGTATAGAAAGCTGGCGGCAAACCTGCGAAGGAATTCTCAAACTGGAAGTTAGTAGCGCTCATATCAAGCGCATTGTAACGCAGGCACTGAGGGGTCGTTAGTGGCCTAAGGAAAAGCTAAGTATTGGAGTTTCCTGCAAGAATGCAATTGCATCAACTGACTTTCTGTCGGAAAGTTTTACAACCGATGACTGCGAATGCAAACTGCTGAGAGTAACTCTTTGAATCTGTGGGGACCTTACCAACAGGCACGCAAAATGCATGGCTTAGAGCATTACCACGAGGCGGGGGATGCCATGAAAAACCTGAAGAAGCTAATGAAAAACGTGCCTGGGAAACTGGCGGTGGCTGCAACATTGGTGGCGGCAAGCTTTGGTGTACAAGCGGGCACGCTCGATCTGACTGGAGGCGGTACCGGCACGATCGGGACCGCGACATTCAGCACGAATACCCAGCAACCAACCGGCACGGGCGTCATCGACCCATTCGTTCAGCTCGGCGGTGCGAATCCTGACATCAAGCAGGGCTACAACACGACGGTTAACAACGTTTACGATAATACGGCAGCCGACAACTGGAACCATGCGATTCGCGTGGGAAATATCGGCTTCATTGATCTGGGCGGCGGGGTGACGGTGATGCGTTTCCTGCTGGACATCAACCAAACCAATGTCGATAAAACCGACGGGAATCTGCTGACTTTGGACGATGTGCAACTCTATCTGTCCACGACGCCTAACCAGTCAATCGAGCCAGGACTCAACTATGCCACATTCGATAAAGTGAATTTGGGACAGTTGGTATACCAAATGGACGATGGCACCGACAATGCGGTCCTGATGGACTACAACCTGAACTCCGGTAGCGGCTCGGGCGATATTTACATGGATATTCCGCTGTCCGCGTTTGAAAGCGCGTTTGCGTTGATGGGCATCACCTCGGCGGCCGATAAGAACAACACCTTCATCTATCTGTATTCGCGGGTAGGCGAGGGCTATCCGAATAACGACGGCTTTGAAGAGTGGGCTGCTTTTACCGGCAGTCCATTGACCGACGATGAGTGCCCTCCGGGATCGACCGACCCTGAATGTGTTACCCCACCATTGGAAATTCCTGAACCGGCATCCCTGGCCATCCTCGGCGCCGGCCTGATTGGCATGGCCATCGCACGGCGCCGCGGCAAAGTCGTATAAGGCGCCAGCAACATCCAGAACGAACGGCAGCCCTGGCTGCCGTTCTTTATTGCGCAGCGCTTAGCGGACTACGCTGACCGAGTAGGTCGAAGTATTGCCAGCCTTGTCGCGCGCAACAGCTTGCAGTACATGGCTACCCTTGGAAGACTGGTTGCTGTTCCAGTTGTACGAAAGACTCGAACCAGTGCCGGACGCAAGCAAGCGGCCGTCCAGGTAGAGCGACATGGAAATGCCGGCGCTACCGCTATTATCGGACGCGTTGACCGTCACGTTGACATAGCCATGAACCGCACCGGAAACCGGATTCGTAATGCGCACGGTCGGTTTGATGGTATCGGTTACCGGCTGGGTCGTTGTGGTGTTGGCAACGTTAACCGACACAGGGGTGGAAGAAGCCACATTGCCCGCGGCATCGTAAGCAACGGCCGTCAGGGTCGCCAGGCCGTTGACTACGCCCCGCGTGTCCCATGCAAAGCTGTATGGGGCAGCGGTATCGGATGCGACTACAGTGCTGTTTACTTTCAATTCGACGCGCGTCACACCGACGTTGTCGGAAGCGTTGGCGGTAACGGCAGCCGTACCCGAGACTGTGCTGCTGGCGCCGGGGCTGGCGATGGCGACAGACGGACGGATGGTGTCGCTTGTCACCGTGGTGCTGCCGCCGGCTTTCAGCACGGCTGCGGCGGCATTCACACGGCCGTAGCCGAAGTAAATGTCGCGGCCGGCAGTGCCCAGGTCGACGGCGGTGGTGAACAGGATGTTCTGCACCTGGTCTGGGGTCAGCGATGGGTTGGCGGCCATCACCAGTGCCCCCACGGCGGCAGCGACCGGGCTGGCGAAGGAGGTACCGTTCACGGCGCCATAGCCGCCGCCTTGCACGGTGGTGTAGATGCCAGTGCCTGGCGCCGACAGGGAGACGAAGCTGCCGTAGCTGGAGAAGCTGGAGCGGTTGTCGGCGGAATCGGTGGCCGACACGGCGATCATGCTGGTGGTCGGGGTGAAGCCTTCGTCGCGGTTATAGTTGCCGGCCGAAACGAACACCAGGCCGCCCTTGCCGCGCATGTAGTTCGAAGCGCTGATCACGGATGAGCTGGCAGGCATGTTGGCGTAGCTGATGTTCGCGATGCGGGCGCCGTGGTCGGCGGCCCAGGTCACCGCACTGGCAATGCTCGAGATCCAGCCGTAGCAGGCGCCCGAGCTGTTGTACGCGATACGCATCGGCATGATCTTGGCTTGGCCCGCGACACCGGCAACGCCGGCTGCGTTGTTCAGGGTGGCGGCAGCGCTGCCGGCGACCTTGGTACCGTGGCCGCACACGTCGGCGGTATTGGTGTTGTTGTCATAGGTGTTGTAGCCAGCGACCAGACGGCCCGCCAGGTCAGGGTGCGACGCGTCGACGCCCGAATCCAGGATGGCGATGGTGATGCCGGCACCCTGGGTCTTGTCCCAGGCAGTATTGGCGCCGATCTTGTTGATGTGCCACTCACTGCCGAGGTAAGGGTCGTTACTGGTGGCGGCGAACTCGACCCGCGCATCCAGTTCGGCATATTTGAAATGCGGGTTGTGCTTCAGCTTGTTAACGATCGCCTTTTCCGAGCCATGCGGCACGTCGACGACGTGGATGTTGCTTTGACCCAGCTTGCGGGCCTTGCCGGCGCCGTGGATCTTGATGTCCTTGTCGAAGTCGTCGGCGGTCAAGCCAGCTTGCGGTTCGACAAGGATGCGGCCGCTTGCAAATTCAGTTTCAGGATTGGCAGGGGCTGCCATGACAATCGGGGTAACGCCAGCGAGGATGAGGGTGGCGAGGGAGATGCGGTTCTTCATTAAGAGCGAGTCCTGTTTTCAAGGTTTCAGAAAAAAGGGACTGCCTCCCACTCCTGCAAGAAGTGGTCGAAGAACACACGGGGGACTTCAGGGTCACCTGTGCATCTGGCAGTCCAGCCGTCATAGACGCCAAAGCGTCGTTAGACCGTTGACTTTGCGTCCCGTGCTTTCGCGCGGTTTGCCTTTGTCAGACTTCAGGAACGATAGTAAAGCGCGATTTTCCGTATGGCAAATGGTTTCTCGCGAAAATTACATCCTGCAACAAATATGTCTGACCATTTGTGCAAAGTTGGCTTGCAGGATTGTAGCGATTAATATTCTTCTGTCAAATCAATGGGTTAACTAATGTCGCGAAGAAATTGATATTAACTTGTTTTCATTTGGCGAGGGTATAACTGCTATTTCCTAGTGATAATAAAAAAAGCCCGGCTGAAACCGGGCTAAACAGGGTATTTAATTGATTAACGGGTTACTTGCACGCTGGTGCTAGTGGTGTTGCCAGCCGCGTCCTTGGCCACTGCCTGGATGGTGTGGATGCCCGATGCAATCTTGCGAGTGTTCCAGCTATAGGACAGGGCGGAACCTGCACCGGAAGCTTTCAGTTGACCGTCAATGTACAGGCTCATGTTGATGCCAGCTGCGCCGCTGTTGTCCGACGCGTTCAGGTTGACGCTCACGGTGCCCGAAACCACGCCCGCGGTCGGGTTGCTAATGGTGAGTGCCGGAGCCACAGTGTCAGCGACTGGGGGCTGCACGGCGTTGGCCACGTTCACGGAGACAGCGGTAGAGCTTGTTACGTTGCCTGCGGCGTCATAAGCGATGGCGACCAGGTTGTTGATGCCGTTGGCAACGCCGGTCGAATCCCAGCTGAAGCCGTAAGGCCCCGTGGCGTCGGAAGCGACTACGGTGCCGTTGACTTTCAGGTCGACGCGGGCGACGCCGATATTGTCGGACGCGCTCACGCCGATCGAAACCAGGCCGGAGACGGTGCTGCCGCCGACCGGGCTGGTGATGGCAACGGCCGGCGCGGTGGTATCGGCGACTGGCTGTGCCTTCGCTGCTGCCACGGCTGCGGCGGCATTCACACGGCCGTAGCCGAAGTAAATGTCGCGGCCGGCAGTGCCCAGGTCGACGGCGGTGGTGAACAGGATGTTCTGCACCTGGTCTGGGGTCAGCGATGGATTGGCGGCCATCACCAGTGCCCCCACGGCGGCAGCGACCGGGCTGGCGAAGGAGGTACCGTTCACGGCGCCATAGCCGCCGCCTTGCACGGTGGTGTAGACGCCAGTGCCTGGCGCCGACAGGGAGACGAAGCTGCCGTAGCTGGAGAAGCTGGAGCGGTTGTCGGCGGAATCGGTGGCCGACACGGCGATCATGCTGGTGGTCGGGGTGAAGCCTTCGTCGCGGTTA
>Ga0307408_100000639_pt1 | contig 29465 bp, 17 predicted proteins | sample 322Cmetagenome_FD_202116 | JGI IMG/M metagenome (GOLD analysis project Ga0307408, IMG submission 202116) | Maize rhizosphere microbial communities from greenhouse at UC Davis, California, United States - 322HYB-C-3 | ecosystem: Host-associated > Plants > Roots > Rhizosphere > Soil | place...
AACGCAATGGAGTAACATAGTTAAGGGGCAGTTATGGCGATGGGGAAGAGTTGTATCGAATGAAACGGGGGGCTGGATGCCTGCGTTGCAGGTATAACGAAAAATGGTGGGTGTCGCTTGCGCGGCACCCACCCTATGCAGGAAATATTATTGTACGGGTTTAATTTGGAAGCGCTGTCCGTTGCTGTTTAGCCATTGGGCTTGGGCGAAGTTGGTGAAGTCTTCCACGCCACCGTGGGCCAAATCGATTACTAGCGTACTTTTACGGTTGGCGAGTTTTACGGTGCCGTCAGCTAAAAACTCTACTTGCCATTGGGTGTAATCCTCTCCGCAATTTGCCAGCTCGATATTAGTACCGGGCACGATAGACTTTTTTGCGACCGCAATACATTGTTGTGCATTGCCATTAGATTGCTCGGCACTCGGCTGAATGTAGAAGTAACCTTCATCGGCCGCTGCAAATTTCCAACGTTGGTTCGATTTGTTTAGCCACTCTTGCTGCGCAATATTTTTAACGGCTGTATTTTCCACGACGGTAATTGCTTTACCGCTTTGAATACTGGTGATGGCATTTTCACCTTGTGGTTGCAATGCCCATTGGGCACAAGCAGATTTTGGCTCGATAAATTGCGGAATATCCTCAACTGATTTTTGCACTTCTTTTGGCGCGGGCTCCTTGCAATCAGCAAAGCGTAACTCTTCCTGGGTTTGCGCATTTACCAGTGCGACCCAACCTTTAATATAAGGTTTGATTTGCCATTGCTGGCAGAGTTGGTTGTGCCAAGGTGCACTGCTCAAACCTGCATCGGTAATCGCGCACTGCTCGCCGCCGCCGGTGAGGAATAATCCGCTTGGTGTTACCAAGCGATAATTGCCGTTGGTGGTGTAATCCAAATTCCAAGTCGCGCTGGCATTGTTGCTCGCGGCATCTGCGCAGCTCGCGGCAGAAATTTTTCCGCTGTTATCGGCAACCACACAGGTGTTATCCGCTTTGCTTACCAAGGATATTTGAGTGCCTTGCACTTTAGTGACGAGCGGGCCGTTTTCACCAGAGGGAGATGCTACAGGCACACCGGCAGCGACCGGCTCACCAAAGTTTGGGGTGCCATCTTCATTCCAGGTAAATTTTTGTGCGCGCACTGAGCGAGTGCTGGTGCAACCTTCCAATTCGCTGGCGTTACCGTGGTAAATAATCCAGTCCTCGGTGCCATCGGGCGATTTAAAGAAACCATTGTGACCGGGGCCAAACACACCATTGGCTTTGCTAAATACCGGCTTATCAAATTTATGCCAAGACTCTACTTTTAACGGGTCATCGCCCACTAATTCCACCAATCCCAATTTGTAGTCCGGGGTATTACAAAAACTCGCGGAATACACCATGTAGGTTTTGCCATTGCGTTTTAACATTTCCGGGCCTTCATTCACTTTCATGCCGGAAAATTCCCAGTCGTATTCGGGGCGAATAATTTTTACGCGCTCGCCTTCTACCGTCCAAGGGTTGCTCATTTTGGAAATCCAAATGGTTTGTTCATCGCCCACCCACTGGGACCAGAGCAAATACAATTGGCCCTTGTGTTCAAAATAATTACCGTCGATATTCCAAATATCCGGCATGGGTGAACCTTTGTAGGTGTAGGGGCCAAGCGGGTCATCGCCGTGGCTTTCAATCACACTCAAATGCTGGCGATCAAAATTTTCGGCAATGCCCGAGGTGTACATAACATACCAGCGCGGCCCTTTGGGTGTATTCAGGCGATGAAATTCAAACGCCCAAAAATTACAGCAGCGGCCCAAATCACTCTCTGACCAGATATTAATCGGCGTTGCTGTAGCAAGGCCAGCGAGTGTGGGCGATTTGCGCATCACCAACTGCGATGTCCAGGTGGTAGTGGTTAAATAATAATTGCCTTCAAAATATTCCAACCAAGGGTCGGCACCGTTGGGGAAAATCGGGTTAATAAAGCTATTGACCATTTGCTCGGCGGTGGGGCCATTAGCCGGTTGACTTGCAACCGACGTTTGCGCTCCGGGTGCCGCGCTTTTTTCAGCGGGCACCTCTGCCTCTTTACCGCAGCCGATTAATACCGCGGGCAATAACAACAGGGATAATAATTTTTTCATGGTACCTCTCTCACATTTACATTTTTAATTTTTGATTTTTTGGTCGTATGCCAAAATTTATTTAAATACCATCACAAAACCGGCACTGGGGCGCAGGCTAAGAGTGTGTGGTGTTTTGGTATTAACATCCTGCTGTATAAAATCGCGCTCACCTGCACCACTGGCAATCAGCGTGCCTTTTTTGTCGCCGATAAAACCTAAATCCAGATTCAGGGTTTTATTTTCTTTTTCCGCATTAATACCAGCGACATACCAAACATCGCCGGCGCGACGGGCAATTACGACGTACTTTCCTGGGTAGCCATCAATAAATTTCACCTCATCCCACGCGCGCGGTAATTCTTGCAAAAAAACTTTTACATAGTCCGGTGCAGTCGCCATGCCTTCGGGAATTTCGGCAAAGTGTTGAATACCGGAAATCATGAGCACCGCTTCGGCTAACTCAAATGAATTTTCGGTCACACGTTTAATATTCGGGATATCACCAAACGCCATGGGCGTGTAATCCATTGGGTCAAACACATTGCGTGCAAAAAGCGACATAACCACATGCGCCGCTACCGGGTCCTGGTCGGCTTGGGTAAAGGTAGTGAACTCAAAACCCTTAATGGATTCCATGGTCATTAAGTTGGGATAAGTGCGCTGCCAACCGCGCGGCAGAGTGGCGCCGTGGAAGTTAAGCAACAAACCATGTGCGGCAGCATCGGTCATGATGTCGTGGTAATAGGCCATCATGGATTGTCCATCACCGGCAAAAAAATCGATTTTCAAACCCTTTACACCAATGGCTTTCAACTGCGCAAATACCGCCTGGCGCTGTTCGTGTGTAAGTAATTCGCTTTTGGGGCTATAAGGTGTTTCGTTCCAGCTGCCCGATGAGTTGTACCAGACAAGGATGCCAATATTTTTTTGCGCAGCGTACTCAACTAATTCTTTCAATTTTTCCATGCCGATTTTTTTATCCCAATCGGCATCAATCAGGGTGTAATTCCAGTGCATTTCAGCGGCGTAGTCGATGAATTTTTTCTGCACATCAAAGGTAGTGAAATCATCCTTTAAAATGGCCCAACTCCAGGAGGAATGACCGGGCTGGATAATATTTTTATCCAGCGCAATGGCAGGCTCAGCGACATCGGTCCCTAAAGTGGATTCCATAATGCGCGGTAAATCGCCTATCGCGAGAATACGCCAGGGGGAAATTAAATCGCCGCGGCTATTGGCAAGCAGTGCACCTTTTTCGCCGTTAGGTGCAATATAAATTTCCGGCGCTTGTGGTGTTGCCAGTGTGTATTCGCCCTTGGGTGATTCATGATGCAAACGCGAGGCATGCCAGTCGCGATTCACGCCCGCTTCCGATACCAATACCCAGGTATTACCGGTGTTAAACAGCGCCGGAAAAGCCCAGCCCGCACCGAGGGTGGAAGCAGTGCCCACCGGAATATCCATTTGGTAATGTTCTTCATAGGATGGATTGGTATTGCTCCAACCGGTTTGCGACACCGCCATAGGTTGCAACCAGGCGCGCGCCGTTTCCGGCAATTGGAAGCTGGTAGTTTCTTTCACAAATTCTTTGGTGGCGATAGCGGAATCTTTCACGGCATAACGAAACGCAACACCGTCGTCTGATACGCGAAAGATCAGTATGAGTTTTTGTTGTTGCGCATTTAAAATAGAAAATGTTTGTTCATTGGCGCGATAGGCGATCTTATTTTTTTTACCCACACGCAGGGTGTAATCATCAGTCACAGGAGTAATAGCTGAACGCGATTCAATAGTGACGCCCTGGGTAAAATCGGCAGTACTTAATTGCAAACCTAAATCTGATGGCAGAATCACTGGCTGCGCCGCGCGATCCACTGAATAAGCCAGTGTATTTTGCTCGGTAACAAATACCTTAACACTAAGGTTAGTGTCGGGACTGGTAAGGGTTTCTGGCGCTTTTTGACTGCAGGCAGTACCCAACACACTCACGCCCATCACAAGCAAAACGCTGGCTATTTTTTTCATCAAAACTCTCCATTTATATTTTGTCGGTTGGAAAAGCGCAGCGCCTTCCGACAGTTTTTATCAACCACCGAAAGGCGCCGCGCGTCAAACCCGGGTTTTATTTCAAGCGGGTTAAACTGAATTGTTGATTGGTGGCGCCCGTCGCATTCCACTGAATGATTTGTGCACCATTTGCCGTGCTTAAATTCAACACGTCGAGCGGTAAATTACTCAGTTGCGAACGAATGGTGTAATAGCCGCTGCTATTCGTCAGGCTCCACTTCTGCCCTGCACCACCCCAATAATCCCACTGCGCGATATTGGCGCCCGCAGCGGTGGAATTGTTGTACACGTCCAAACTTTTCAAACTCGCTGCGTTAATCAGGCTGTAATAACCCGTGCCCTGATTAATCACATACCACTGTTGGGCGCGATAAGAGTTCCAGGTTTCCTGTTGAATCATCGCGCCATTGGCGGAGGATTTAGCGGCAGGCAGTAGATCTTTATTACTGTGACGCGCAGTAATGCGATACAAACCATCACTTACACCACCACAACTGGCGACAGAAAAATTACGCGTGAGCGTTGGCCAGCCATTGCTGTAGGTCATTTTTAACAGGTCTAACTTGGCATTGCCGTTATCGTTCAAGTCGTAATAATGAATAGAGGTGTAATTGCAGCCATCTTGTTTTAACAAACCTATGTGACCTGGGCCTTTGTAGTTGCCATCCACATTAGGCAGCAAGGTGCGCACATCGGTATAAGGGCCGTAGACGGAAGTTGAGCGTGCGACCTGCACGTAATAGGTACTGTTAGCACCTTGGCAGCAGGCGCCGCGATTAATAAATAAGTAGTAATAATCGCCATTGCGTGAAATGTAAGGCGCTTCAATATCCGCGTGGTTGCCACCATATACCTTGGTCACACTGCCATTGAGCTTACCGGTACTTTGGTTGATTTCAGCTACGCCAATCCCACCAAAAAATGAACCGTAACTCATGTACACCTTGCCGTCATGGTCGCGGTACAGCGCCGGGTCAATCGCGTTAATTTCGCTACTACCGCCCCAGGACTCCACCACTACCCCCAAATCCTGCCAGCTGGGTGAGGTCAGCGATGCTGAACGCGCGACCCCAATTGCCGACACCGAGGTGCCAAAGGTGGATACGGAGTAATAAAGGTAGTAGTAGCCATTCATATGAATCGCTTCAGGCGCCCAGAAAGAGCCGCTGAAATTGGGGATCTTGCTGTAAATCCAGCTGGGGTAAGTGGTAAATACCGGCGCCGGGCCACCCGTCCGGGTGGTTAAATTGGTCGATGTGGAGTACCAAATACCAGTACCCGTGGTGAAGTGAAAGTAGGTATTACCATCCTTAATAAGGGCGCCCGGGTCATGGGAATTAGTCAAACCCGAAAGCGTAATCGCCGATGCGCTAACGCTGCACAGCAAAAGGCCCAGTCCCGCCAAAATTGATTTAAACATAATGGTTACCTGTAGATTATTGTTAGACGGTAGGTTGTGATTGATATTGTCTTAATATTATAAGACAAATTGATTTTACTCATAAATCTACTTTCAGGCCAAGGGATTTAGGCGGTCTTTACACTTGTGGTGTAGATGGGTAACAGCGCCACCACACTCCTGTGTACGCCAGCGCACCGCCAAAACCCTCCCGCTTCGTTATGATCAATATCACTTAAGCATTAGGGCAAATAGTAATGCCCTGCGCACCATCGTTAGCAAATCGCAAAGGAAAAGATCATGGACTCCATTATTAACCTTATCGTCTACCTGGTTGTATTCGGGCTTATCTGGTGGCTGGTATCACTCTTGCCGCTGCCGTCACCGGTGGCGCAAGTGGTGCGGGTTTTATTCATTATCATGCTGATTCTGATAGTGCTTTCAGTCTTCGGCATTATCCCGGGCAATTATTTACCGCGACTGACCATCTAGCTCAGACGCTGTAACAAAAAGCCCCGCCTTTCAGATGAAAGGCGGGGCTTTTTCGTTTAGCCATGTTACAACCATGTTGAATAAAAAAACGCCCTGCACTTTTCAGTACAGGGCGTTTTTTGTTGTCTACTGCAAAGTGCGGCGGAGTGCTGCGCGACTCCGCCCTACTCCGAATAATTACTTAACTGATAACTTAAAAATGGTGCGGGTTTTATATTCATCACCAGGGCGCAACACTATCGATGGAAATTGTGCTTGGTTAATCGAATCGGGGGCATGTTGCGGCTCTAAACAAAAACCGCTGCGTTTTTGATAGGTCACGCCTTTACCAGTGAGTGAGCCATCCAAAAAGTTACCAGAATAAAACTGCACGCCAGGCTCTTCAGTGAATACTTCCAGTACACGACCAGAGGTTTCTTCCTCAACACGCGCCGCCAGAGTTAATTCTTTGTAGTTTTTTTGATTGATCAAAAAATTGTGATCGTAACCAAAACCATTTTTTATCTGCTCATGCTCATCATTAATGCGACTGCCAATTAACGTCGGCTCGCGAAAATCAAACGGTGTTCCGGCAACCGGCATCGGTTCACCTACCGGAATTGCCGCTTGGTTTACCGCGTTAATGTGATCGGCAAATATCTGCGCTTTGTGATTGAGAATAGTCGCACCTGAGTCAGTACCAATACCAGCCAAATTAAAATAACTGTGCTGGGTGAGGTTTACCGGCGTGGCTTTATCGGTAGTAGCGAAATAATCCACGATCAATTCATCGCTGTGGGTGAATTGATAAATGACAGTCACGCTCAAATTACCGGGGAAACCCTGGTCGCCATCTTCACTGAGCAAATGCAATTTTAATATCGGGCCATTTGCATCTTCAGCGGTGGTAGCGCTCCAGACTTTTTTATCAAAACCCTGGGGGCCTCCATGTAAATTATTACTGCCATTGTTGGCCGTTAATTTATAGGTCGCGCCATCCAGCGTAAATTTTGCATTGGCAATACGGTTGCCCACACGGCCAATAAGCGCACCAAAATAAGGGCCAACGTTTAAATAGGGATCAAGCGAATCAAAACCTAATACCACATCGGCCAGAGCGCCTTTTTTATCGCGCATATGCCACTCGGTAATGATGCCACCCAGCGTGATGATTTTAATTTGACTACCCAGATTATTGGTAAGCGTAAATTCATTAACCGCTTCGCCTGCGGGCGTAGTGCCAAATAATTTTTGGCTAATTGCATTTTTTGCCGATGTATTTTCTGTAGTTGTAATGGATGTTGTCATAGATGCTGTCTTAACTGCAGTTGCAGACTTGTTAATTGTTTCAGTGATGGATGTGTTACGCGTAGCGCGTTGGGATTCAACCCCCTGCGCTCAGGGCGCAGGGTTTGTTGGCAGGGGCGCATCAGGTTTATCCTGACCGAAATCAGGAAAGCCTTCTGCAGTCCACTCCAGCGGGCGAACATAGGTGTGGCGATTAGGGTCAGACAAAGGCGAACCCTGAAGCGCCATGTAGTCGCGCGCATGATATACCAGCACATCGGTTTTACCATCATCTGCCAGCGTAAAACTGTTATGACCTGGGCCAAAACGTTTTAACTTTTCGTTAGTGAAAAAAATCGGTGTGTGTGATTTTTGCCAGGAATTTTTATCCAGCAAGTTCGCATCTACATCGGCCCAAACCAAACCCACGGCGTAGCGATGGTCTGTGGCGCTCGCGGAGTAACTGATAAAAATTTTACCGTTGCGAATAATCACCGCTGCACCTTCATTCACTTTATAACCTTGAATTTCCCAATCCAATGTCGGGCGGGTAATTTCCACTTCCAGCTCACCTACCTGGGTTGGTGAATCCAGTGTCGCGATATAAAGGGCAGAATTCATGGTGCCTTCCGGGTCACGTTGCGCCCACACCAAATAGCGCTGGCCTTTGTGCTCAAACACGGTGGCATCGAGCGAGAAGGAGTCGCGCGCGGTTCTTACCAGACCCAATTCTTTCCATTCACCCTGCATGGGGTCGGCCGATTCATTGGCCAACACATACATACGAATGCTGCCGCCCACACCCTTTTCACCCGCGGCAAAATAGATGTACCAGGTATCGTTAAAGCGATGTAATTCCGGCGCCCAAATATTTTCACTCATCGGGCCGGATTCATGCTTTTCCCAAATGGTCACTTCTTCTGCACTGCCAATACCCAACAAGCTAGGTGAGCTGCGCAACTGAATGCGATCAAACTTGGGCGCTGTCGCAATAAAATAGTAATGGCCCGATTCGGTGCGATAAATTTGCGGGTCAGCGCGCTGCGGCACCAAGGCCACCGGTACATCACTCGCGGTTTCCGGTTTGATATCACCAACTACTGACGATGCACTGGCCGCAACAGATTCACTGGTAGCGTCTGAATCAGCTGAACCGACCGGTGCGCGAGATTCCCCACAAGCCGTCAATAAAAAACTACCCAACGCCACGGCGGCGATGCGCAAACTGCTCAGGGATAACAAGTGGAAGGTGTGCGATTGAATAGCAATAAACTTCATGGATGATTCTCCTGTGCCCGGCTTTACACCGGTTAACTGTTATTTTTAATGGAATAATATTATATTACATATTGAGAGAAATCGACCTATAAGAGAGTTAACTATGGTAAATACAGCCCCCCTCACCCGTTTCCGCCAAGCTGCTGCCCGCGTTGGTTATACCGCTGCGCTGCTCCTCAACGCCGTCGCCCTGTTATTTGGAGCATCGGTTGCCCAAGCCAAACAAGTGGATGTGCACGACCCCGTGATGGCACGCGAAGGCGACACCTGGTATCTGTTCAGCACCGGCCCCGGCATCACTATTTACAGCTCCAAAGACAAAGTGAACTGGACTTTCTCTGACCGCGCCTTTGCCGACCAACCCACTTGGGCCAAATCGGTGTCGCCAAGCTTTGATGGTCACCTCTGGGCGCCCGATGTGATCGAACATAACAACCAGTTTTATTTGTATTACTCGGTATCCGCCTTTGGCAAAAATACCTCAGCAATTGGTGTGACAGTCAATAATACGCTGGATCCCAAATCGCCCGACTACCGCTGGGAAGATAAAGGCATAGTGATTGAATCGGTGCCCAACCGCGACAACTGGAACGCAATCGACCCCGCAGTAATTTTTGATGAACAAGGCCAAGCCTGGATGAGTTTTGGCTCTTTCTGGAGCGGTTTAAAAATTTTTAAATTAAACAGCGACCTCACCCGCCCCGCCGAACCACAAGAGTGGCACAGCATAGCGCGCCGCGATCAGGTTCCTGCCGGCACCGACGTTAACGCCGGCCCCGGTGAAATTGAAGCTCCATTTATTCTGCGCAAAGGTGATTACTACTATTTATTCGTAAGCTGGGGCCTCTGCTGTAAACGCGGCGAATCCACCTATCACCTCGCCGTAGGCCGCTCCAAAAATGTCACCGGCCCCTACCTTGACCGCGCTGGCCGCGACATGAACCAAGGCGGCGGCAGCTTGTTACTACTCGGCAATAAAAACTGGGTCGGCCTCGGCCACAACAGCGCCTATTCATGGGACGGTAAAGATTATTTGGTGCTACACGCCTATGAAACCGCTGATAAATATTTGCAGAAATTAAAAATCATGAATATCAGCTGGGACAAAGAAGGCTGGCCTATGGTTGACCCAAAAGAGTTGGATACATACCAAAGTAAACGAGTTAAATAAGAAAAAAGTAAGCTTGTGTGGTGTGGCGCGTTAAACCTTTTGTGCGAGTTTAACTAAATAGCTCATAACTTTTTGATTGGAATTCCGCGGGGTTATTAGTTTTAACTCTTTGTTTAACACTCCTGAAAGGTCTAGGCTTTAACGAGGATATAGCTGTGGCGGGTAGATAGTTGTTTACCCGCCACAACCTTGATAAAGGAACAGGATCAATTAGGAGAAGCGCCATGAAACACGACAACATCAACCACGCCAAGTGGCTGCGTGAAGAACAGGGTGAAACTGCACGTGAGTTGGCTGAAGTGATGCGCCTGGCGCAGGAAATGGGGCGCCGTCTGTGCAATGAAACCCACGGCGAAATGTACGATGAGGTGCGGCTGTTAATGTCACTGCTACACCAAACTCGCGCCCAAGCCGATTTAATTGATGCGCAATTAAACTCTGCCGATCCTATCGCCGATTTATTGCAGCGCCGCCAATCTCGCCAGTAATTTTCAGGTCAAAAATTTCGATACCCGCAAACGCGGGTATCTATTGAAAATAGTTAACCTGGAAAATACAACCACATTACCTGATACGCCCTAAGCACGAGCGGCTTGCTAAAATCCATGACCAAGGGTTTGTGATCAATCAGGTTAATCACCTCACGCGCGGGCAATAAATTGTGCAATATGTCTGCATTTATCTCGCGCTCAGCCGCACTGAAATTACATATCGCTAATAACCGCTCACCATTATCCGCTTGTCGTAAATAAGCAAAACAATGGTCATTACCGGTACGCAAAATATGGGTACTGGCGTTTCCAAATACCGCATGTTTTTTGCGTGCTGCAATCATTTTTCGCAAACCCACATTAACGGTGTATTGCGGTGTGCCAGGTTTATGTGCGAGTGCAAGCGCTGGTTCATCGATACGCGGACGATTCACCCAACGTGAATCGTGCAATTTGTGAGGATCAGACTGGAAACTGTAATCATTAAGCATGGCCAATTCATCGCCCGCGTACAGCAGCGGTATACCGCCGATACTTAAAATGACACTGTTCAATAACAAGATGCGTTTAATTGCCAGCTCAATTAATGCCGGGGAATTGCGTTCCAATGCCTGTTGCAGCCCAGCAAGTGATGCCAGCGAACCGCACACACGACAATCACCGTTTTCCGGATTTTCTTGAAAACCTAAGCCCACCGCAAACGAATTTTCAAAACGGCCAGTGTAAAACTGATTCAAAAACAACCGGTGATTGTAACCATTAATGCCCAAATGCGCCGCGTCGCCATCGTCAAACGTCCAGCCGATATCGTCGTGGCAGCGCACATAATTGACCCAACTGCAGTGTGGATTTATTTCAAAGCGGTGACTTAAACTTTGGGTGATTAACCGCGTTTTTTGCGTGGCTAAACTATTCCACAAGAGCGCCATTAACAGCGGGTTGTAGGAGAGCTGGCATTCTGTGGGCGCGATGTATTTCACCACCTCGTCCGGGTGCACAATGGCTTCAGATTTAAATACCACTGCCGGTGCGACAATTTGCAAACAGCAGTTAAAGGCTTTGATTAGCGCATGGGCCTTGGGGCGATTCTCACACACTGTGCCCATGTCTTTCCAAATAAACGCCAAAGCATCCAGCCGCAGGGAATCGCAGCCGAGGTTGGCGAGGAATAACATTTCATCCACAATCGCGCGGAACACGGCGGGGTTACCGTAATTTAAATCCCACTGGAAATTGTTAAAAGTCGTCCACACCCATTTATCAATATCCGGCAAATAACTGAAACTGCCACGGCGCACACTGGGGAAAATTTCGCGCAGGGTCGCATCGTATTGATCGGGAATACGCCGATCATCAAACATTAAATAATAATCCTGAAATTCCGCATCACCAGCGCGCGCCGCTTTGGCCCAGGCATGATCATCCGCCGTGTGATTAAACACAAAATCCAAAACCAGGCTGATGCCCGCATCGTTCAGCGCTTCCGCCAATACCTGCAAGTCTTTGGTGGTACCCAGCGCCGGGTTCACGCAGCGATAGTCCGACACGGCATAACCCCCGTCACTATCGCCCTCGGGGGATTTATAGAGCGGCATCAAATGCAAATAGGTCAGCCCTAACTCGGTGAAATAGGGGATTTTTGCCAGCAGCCCGTTTAAATCACCGGCCATTAAATCCACGTAACAGGCCATGCCCAGCATCTGTTCCGATTTATGCCAAAGCGGATCAGCAAGGCGCTGTTTATCTTTCTTTTTCAGGCGCGCTTTGCGCTGGGCAAAATTACTGGCGAGGGTTTGCACCAATTGCTGCAGGTGATAGTGCAAGTCGTAGTGTTTGTCATACACCTGCAACAACAATTCAAACAAAGTGGGAAAATGTTGCTCAAGGCGGGATAAAAATACTTTGTGATCAGTTTTAGTGAGCGACGATAAATCGATAGCACCAAGAACACGGGTTAAACATTTTTTGCTTTCGCTTGCTGGATTTATTTCTTTAACAGGATTCATAGTGTCTTCCCGACTATAAATTTATACATTAGCGACCACTGGGTTTTACACCAACTGGCAGGATATGAATAAAAAGAGTATAGACAGGACAGCAGCGATTGCTGCCGAAAACAGCGGGAGATTCGCCACAAATAAAAACGCCAGCGCAGGTTTATCCGGCTGGCGTTTTTAAGAAACTAAAATTTATAACTTCTTAATTAACACTGAAAAAGTTAATCGACCAATTATGCGCGGCGGCGCAACACACCTACGCCCAAAACCCCCATTAGCAGCAATACCAAGCCCGATGCCTCAGGCACATTCGCCGGGCGATGGATTTCTACGGTGAAATCATCCATACCCCAGCTAACTCCCCAGTCAGCCAGACTGTTGTAAATCATCAGCTGATCTATACCCGCCCAATCCAATTGAATCCAACTTGCGCTCTCGGGCGTTATTACAAAAGTGTCCAAGGTGCTGTACACCAACACACCATCCAACCAACCTTCAAACGCGAGTTCCTGTTCAAATAAATAAGACCCAAACCAGGCGCCGATAAAATCAAAACTGCCCGCGCCTGCCAAATCGATAGACGACCAGGCACCAAATGCATTAAACGCAACATTAGTACCGGAGACGACCGCCGTATCCAAACCAGTGCCAGAGTAATCAATGCCGCTCAGGGCGCCGATTACATTCCAATTAAAGCCGCCGTAACCATCACCAATTTGCGCGAAGGATTCTTCCCCCAGATCATCAAAATCAATTACCGCTGCGCTGGCAAATTGCGCCGCAAACATTAACAACACACTTCCAATAAATACTTTCATTTTTTCACTCACTTTTTATAACAAGAATGTTTATGGATACCCGCGTGCGCGGGTATGACTGAAATATTTTCAGCAAAAACCTAGAATGCCAGGCTTTGAATTTGGCTTTCAGTTAATGCCGTTTCATAAATACGCAGCTCATCCATCGCGCCTTTGTAGGGCACATCCCACCAGTTCACACCAAGTGAAAAAATGCCATTGGTGGTGGTAAAAATATTCGGGAAGTTGGTGCCGCTGAATCTTTTCACGCCATTTACATACACATTGAGCGCGCCGTTATTCACCGTGAACGCCAAGTGCGACCACTGGCCTGCGGGAATATTCATGCCCAAACCTGCGTCGTACCACGCGGTGCCCGACCAGAGCATGGTATTGCCATTAACCCAGCCATGCCCCATTGGCAATAAACTCACCCAGGAATCGGTAGTGCGTGCGGCAAAAAAGCTGGTGGTAAACGCATTCAGTTCCGTAGGGTTCAACCAGAGTGAAACGGTGTAATTATTGGAGCTGATAATGCCGTTGGGCAAACGCACGCCTGTATTGCCATCAAACACCGCTGCTGCGCCCTGCACACCACTGGTGTAACTCAGGTTGCCGCCGAGCCAATCGATACGCGCACCGCTCACGTTTCCTGCCGCCAAAACACCGGTTGCATCATTCAAATTATTATCAAACGCATAGTGTGCAATCAGGCCGCCAATCGATTTTTCACGCACCACTACCACAAAATTTTTCGTCGCTGTGGTAGTGCCTTTTTTGATGCTCGCGGTGAGTGTCACCATGGCATCACCCGCACCATTTTCCGGGCGAGTCACCACACCCGTGGTGCTAACTGCTGACGGGTTCGATGATGCCCAGGTAATAGTGGCATTGCGTGCGCCGCTAGTTGGCAGCATGAGGTTGCTGGTGATGGCCGAAGTATCACCGAGGTTTAATTCCGTTTTAATTGCATTCACGATTTGCAAATCAGTGCGCTTTAATAATTTACTGCCGTAAATCGCCACGCCTTGATTGGATAACGCGGAGAAAGTCAGGGTGTAAGTTTTTGCCGTTTCATCCCACTGGTTCACCACCACACCTTTGTAAGTAGGTGCACCGGCCAGATTAATTTCCACCTGATTATTACCCACCAATAACCAACTACCGGTTGCCGCGCCAGTGACTGTGCCATTGCTATTCAAGCTGATATGTTGGGATTTTTTAATGGTCGCGGAAATATCTTTACCGTGATTCACCAACAAATAATCGCCCACCACAAAATCGCGACGTACGGTGCCCAGCGTTTCATTGGCGTAGCGATAAGGCGCAACTACCGGCCATGCATCGGCATTCATAAACATCTGATGCACACGAATTTCATGCGCTTCGCCGCGCTCGGGGAAACGGCTGTGGAAAATTAAAAAATATTTTCCGCTCGCGGCATCGTAGTACGCCGAGTTGTGACCGGGCGATACATAACCTGTGCCTATGCCGGTACCCACTTCGCCGAGTTTGCGCTCAAACAAAAAGTTGCCCATCAGTTTCACACCAAAGGGCGCGATGCTTGCATCATCAAAAATAGGCAGCGCGGGATTCGCTTTCACGCTCGCCATATTGTTGCCCTGCGCATCGTAATAAGGGCCGTCCGGCGCAGTCGCACGCGCAACACGCATGTTGTAACCACCCACCGCATCCAAGCCGCCGAAGGAGCTGAACATATAGTAATAATTGGTTTGCGGACTGTAGAGCACATACACACCTTCAATACGGCTGTGATTACCGCCCATCAAGTGTTTACCGTAACCTTGGTTGGGCAGCGGCTTACCTGTTTGCGGATCAAGTTTGAGAATAAAAATCCCGCCGGAATAAGATCCGTAAATCATCCACAAATTATTCTGCGCATCAAAAAAAGTATGCGGGTCAACCGCATTGGGATGTTTGCGTGCGTCGTAAATGGTGCCGTCTTCACTGGGCAAACCCCACATGCCGGACTTGAGGAAAATCCCCTTATCCGCATAAGGCCCCTCCACCGAATCAGCCACCGCGACACCCATCGCCGAACGCGGCGCATCGCCCCGGCAGGCGTTGTAGTACATATAAAATTTGCCATCGGCGAGCCGAACAACATCCGCAGCCCATAAGGTATTCGTCTCCGCCCAACTGAAGGTCTCTGCCAGCTCGGTCACTACATTGGTAAACAGCGGGTTTTGCGGACTAACGCCATCGGCGATGGATGTCCACTGCAACAAATCCGGCGACTTGGCCGCTGCCAAATGGGAGCCAAACACGTAGTAATTGTTATCCACGCGGATAACCGAAGGGTCGTGTACCGAAGCATTAAGAAAGGTGGGCGCGCTCACCGGCGCCAACTGCGCCTGCGCACTCATACTGGTCACTAAGCCGCCCAGCGCTAAGGCCGAAGCCAACAAAGCCGCCAAACGTCGGGATTGGGGTTGAGTTATGAACTTCATCGATTCTCTCCAGAAGTAGCAATAATTATGATTATTTCGCCTTAATGTCTGACAATTTAAAAACTAACAGGTACAGAAACTCACCCAGCGATAAGATCGCCAAGAAAAAATGCAGATAATCTGTACAAAAACAGGTTTTTTTAGCTGAAACGATATAAAAGCGTTATTTTTATAGCCGGATTAGTGTGTCACGCGCCAAAACATATCTCAATCATAATTTATTATTATCTTATAATTTGTAGTTGTTAGTATCAGGGGTTTTTAGAGCGTTGTGGAAATCGTGTTGCCACAGAGGAATCAGCTTGGGAGACTAAACATCCACCAAGTGACCACAGATTTGCAGCTCTAACATTTCTGCTGAGTGGGAAAATTCAACGCGCAGCCTTCCACAAACTTTTTCACTTCGCACTCGCGATACAAATCCCCTTTACCCTGCCCCGGTTGATTAGCGGCGAGTGGGGGAAATGCGCCGTAACCGGCGAGTAGGCAATGCCAGGAGGCGGTGTTGAATGCTGGTTTGATTTTGCGTTGTGCCAGCTCTGCCGCCAAATCACCGCAGCGATACCAGACATCCAGAATTTGCAGTAGCGATTCGGGGAGTTGTTTGTTGTCGCGGTTCGCGCGCCAGTAATCGCTGCCGAGCGAATTATTTACGCCACGGGTATTTAATTTGTAGTGCGCAATTATGTAATCGCGCACACCGTCAAAATGATTGGCGACGGTGCGATTAAAATTATCGCGCCCATTACTCGTAAAATTGTGTTCATCCAGCGCGTCCATTAAGGCTTCTATGGTGAGCTGTACCAAATGCAATGCCGTGGCTTCCAGCGGTTCAATAAAACCTTGCGATAATCCGAGCCCCACACAATTGTGCGACCAGTGTTGCGCTAATTGCCCGACGCGCATGGTTAAATGGCGACACTCCTGCGCACTTTCACTCATGCCGATGTGCGCGCGAAATTCTGCTTCGGCTTGATCGCGGCTGATAAATTGACTGCTATATACATATCCATTGCCGGTGCGATGGGTAAGCGGAATTTGCCAACACCAACCTGCGCTTAACGCAGTGGAGCGCGTTTCTACCGGAGGTTTTTCCAGTGCAGCTGTGGGCATTACCACCGCACTGTCATTAAATAATTGCTGTTGATAAGAATGAAATGGCACTGCTAATGCCTTTTGCATTAACAGCGACGCAAAACCAGTGCAGTCGATAAAAAAATCACCCGCGATAAAATCACCGGCATCGGTTTGCAGGGCGGTAATTTCACCGCGATCATTGCGCAATACCTCTGCTAATTTCGCTTGGTGATGAATCACTCCCCGCGCCGTAGCTACACCGGCCAAATAGCGGCCCAGCAACTGCGAATCAAAGTGATAACCGTATTCCATTTGAAAGGGAAAATTAGCCGACGCGATGGGCACCTTGCCCTGCCGTGCCAATTCACCATTGATAAAAAACTTTTCCGGGTCGGTTACCACATCCAACCCTAAACGACGGGTGCGACAATTGGTAAAAAATGCGCGCTCGTTAAACACGTCAGGCTGGGAATAAAAGGGATGTGAATATTCCTGCATGCCCGACGCGGGGCTCCAGCCCACAAAACGAATATTGGTTTTGTAAGTGGCGTGGCACGCGGGCATCCATTCCTGTTCGGGTAAATCCAACTGTTTAAAAAAACGTTTTAACGAGGGCGTGGAACCTTCACCTACACCAATAATAGGAATTTCAGGGGATTCCATCAGTGTGATTTGCACTTGATCGCGCGACCAGCGTTTGGCAAATAAATTGGCAGCCATCCACCCGGCGGTACCACCGCCTAAAATGACGATGCGCAACAGTTTATCCACGGTTTATACCTGCGCGTGTTACGCCAGCGTATTGATGCAAAAATTCATCGTGGCTGGGCAATTGTGTGAGTGGCTGGCGTTTCGCGCTGGCGATACGCGCAAGCATGGACTGCAATTGTTCCGCGCCGGGAATATCCGCCGTGGGATGATAATCGCGCGGCATAATGCCCTGCCCCATCATCACTTGCAGCCAGGAAGAATCCAGAAAAATATCACCGGGATCATTCATGATTGCGCCGGTTTCTTTGAACAGCGCAATTTTGTGCGCAAGGCGTTCAGGTATCGGCATATTGCGCAGGTAGCGCCAAAACTCGCTATCGTCGCGCTCATTCAAGTGATAGTGAAGAATAATAAAATCGCGCACGGTTTCGTATTCGTGTTTGGAATCCCGGTTGTATTCATCCACTTGCGTTTGGCTGATGCCCGCATTGGGAAAATGTTTTAACAACCGCACAATCGCCGATTGAATTAAATGAATACTGGTAGATTCCAGCGGCTCCAAAAATCCACTCGACAAACCCACTGCAATCACATTTTTGTTCCACTGTTGTAAAGTGCGGCCGGTTTTAAATTTTATCGGTTTAGGTTCGGCGAGCGCAGTTGAATCCAAATTACTTAATAAAATAGTGGTCGCTTCATCGTCACTTAAATGGTGTGAGCTATAGACCAAACCATTGCCATTGCGATGGGTAAGCGGAATGCGCCACTGCCAACCAGCTTTGTGTGCAATGGAGCGCGTATAGGGCAAGGTTTTTTCAAAGCGTTCCGAGGGCACTGCCAGCGCGCGATCGCAGGGCAGCCAGTGACTCCAATCTTCATAACCGGTTTGCAATGCACCTTGAATTAGCAGGCCACGCATTCCGCTGCAATCGATAAATAAATCGCCTTGAATATCACTGCCGTTTTCCATGAGCAGCGTTTCTACAAAACCGCTGTCTGTATTTAACCGCACCTCGCGGATTTTTCCTTCGGTGCGCACAACACCCGCCTGCTCGCTGATTTTGCGCAAATAGCGGCCGTAAAGTGCGGAGTCAAAATGGTAAGCGTAAGGCACTTGATAGAGCGGATCTTTGCCGTCGAATTTGCCGAATACACCGGCCTCGCAGCAGAGATAATTTAAATCGTAATCCCAAATTGGTGTGTTCAAACCTTGTTTTTGTGCGCGCAGCCAATAGTGTTGAAAGGCGCTAAAACCGATGGTAGTGCCAGGAGCGCCAAAGGTGTGGTAGTAGCTATCGCCCTGCTGTTTCCAGTTATCAAAACGGATGGCCATTTTAATGGTGGCTTTGGTCTCGCGCAAAAATTCCGGCTCATGTAAACCGAGCACCGAATTAAAAGTTTGGATGGGCGGAATAGTTGCTTCACCCACACCGATAATGCCGATCTCTTCCGATTCCACCAGTTGGATTTCTACCCGCTGCTGCAACACTTTTTTTAATAGCGCTGCCGTCATCCAGCCAGCGGTACCGCCACCGGCAATCACAATTTTTTTAATGATGTTGTTCATTCAGATTCCGTATTGCTGCCTATTATTTTTGTTGCACTGTTACGTAGATACACGCATTCGCGGCCATGACGATAGGTATATTTATCAACATACCTAGAGGTTACTTATGCTTTTAACAATAGTTGGTATTTCAGCGCGAGCCTAATTATTCAGCCCGCGCCATAAAAAAACCTCACAGATTGCGCTGTGAGGTTTTCCAAAACAACTTGCTCGTACCTACAACAATAAACTTAGAACGAGTAGTTCACGTTCACCATGTAGGTTGGACCAAACTCGCGGCGAGCAGTCACTATACCTTGATCACCTACATCTTCCTCATCCTCGTCGGTCAGGTTGGTACCTTGTAACGAGATACGCAAGCCGTCCAGCGCGGTGAAGTTGGACTCGGAGAAGTCGTAACTGATTTGGGCGTCGATCAACTGCACACCATTGCGATTGGCGTTTTCAATTTTGTTACTACCACCGCGTTGATAGGTTGCAAAATCACTACGATCGGTACCCGCCACACGCACTTCAAAACCGTTCATGGAGTAGTAAACGGTCAGCGAGTGAACCTCATCCGATTGACCGGGAATGGCAGAGCCATCATCCAGTTTGGCATCGATAAACGCGCTGGATGCTGCAAAACCGAAACCGTCCAATGCATCGCTCAACAGGTTCAGCGGTACGTTAGCCGTCAGCTCCCAACCGTCCACATTACCTTTCAAGCCATCTTCAAACGATGATGAGTAACCTTGGAACTGTGCAGGTGCCACTACAGTACCGGCAGTCAGGAATACATCGTTCGGGCCGTAGGTACCATCGGTTTGTACAGTTTTGTTGTGGAACGCCGGGATGTAGTAGTTGGCGCCGTCATTGGTCGCATCGTTAGTGAAATCGATAACGGTTTGGCCTTCACGGGTCCAGTTAACCAGGTCTTTGTAGAAATAGGTTACGGATACATAACCGTCTTCCGCAAAGTATTTTTCGTAAGCCAGATCCAGGTTGTTGGATTCCAACGGACGCAGTGTAGGCGCGCCCTGGAACTTGGACCATGGCGTTTCCGCTTCGTAATCCTCGGACAAGAGGATGTCGATGTTTTGGTCGTATTTCACGAAACCGGAGGCTTTCATTTGGTCGATACGCGCGCGGCTGATGGTTTTGGATGCACCAAAACGCACAAACTGCGACTCGGCTACTTCAGCGCTGACGTTCAAGCTGGGCAGTACTTTGGTGTAGCTAGCGCCACCTTCAGCCACGATAGGATCAACGCGGAACTCTTCATTCACCAAGCCGATGAAACCGGTCGATGCCTGGTCGGTATCCACGACTTGTAAACCGGCGTTACCAAATACGTTGATGCCACTGACATCGGTATTGAAATCACCTTGAACGTAGAAAGTGGTGACTTCTTCAGTGACTACATAGGTATCGCCCAAACGATCAGGCTCCAGCGTTGCCGCTGAGGTTTGGTAGTAATAGCCATCTTTGTAGGGCGCATAACCGTCATAGGCGACAACCATGCCCAAACCAGCCCAGGTCAAGTCAGCCAGACCGTAGCGGTATTTCTCGGGGATCACTTCATCCACTACACCGGTGCCATTGCCGTAGGGGTATGTGGGTGAGGTGGCAAAGAAGCCGTCGTTCACTTTGGATTTTTCGCGATCGCTGTAGTAAGCACCCACCGTTACGCCGGTGAGGAAGCTGGTATCCAACTCTGCAGCCACTTCAAATTTGATGGTGGTTAAGCTCTCATCAAATACGCCGGAGTTGAGGAAGCCGTCCTGCGCGTTTTCGTAGGTGTAAACACCACCGCCCGCCGCTTTTTCCACATTGGATTCAAACACGTCGGCTTCAGCCGCCAAAGAACCACCCCAACCTTGTGGGCCGGTCAGTTTGATGGCGTCGAAATCGCTGAAATCCATACCGGAAATGCCGGTAAAGAACACACCACCCTGGCTCATTTCAAAGGTGCGCGAACCTAATTGCGCATTGGTCAATGAACCTGAACGGCCCAGACCGGCATAACTTTCACCGCGGGTATCGGTTTTGCTGGATTCGCTGTCAGCCACATCCAAATGAACAGACCAAACATCGTTCAGTTTGTATTTGAGGTTTAAGCCCACGGTTTGCAGTTCACCGAGGATCTCTTTAGGGTCGGTACGCAATACCGGGTTGGCGTTAACCTGAGTGCCAGTTGCATCAAAAGCGCCTGAACCTGCAGTGAGAGAGCCCACTGAGAAGGGTTCGATAAAGCCGCGAATCACACCGTAATCGCTGTAGTCGATATCCAATGCATCAATGACTATATCCAGGTCATCGTTGGGGCGGTATTGGAAAATCGCCGACACAGTGTCGCGCTCCAACACGGAAGAGATCGCCATGATGTCCAAACCGCTCGGCACAAAACGACCGGTGTCTTCATCTTCGTTGTAACCCCAAACGCCGTATTTGCGTTGGTTGGTAGGCGATTCGGTAGAGGCGTAGGCCATGGCCAAACCGATGGTGTCATCGGCAAAGCGTTGTGAGAAACCAATAGCGTAACGGTTGCCATCGTCGTCGAACTCGGGGTTATCTGAACCCTGCGACGCCATTTCGTAAGAACCGTTAAAAGTCACGGTGGGGGATACATCCAGTGGGCGCGCAGTGCGCAGATCCACGGTGCCACCAATACCGGTGGTGGTTAATTTGGCTTCGGATGATTTGTAGATCACCGCGCCAGACATAATTTCAGAAGGGTACAAGTCGTACTCGGCACCGCGGTTGTCACCAATACCCAGCAGCTCACGGCCATTCAGGGTGGTGCCCACGAAGTCTTCTTTAAAACCGCGCACAGAGATACCGCTTACACGGCCGCCTTTACGCTCACCGGCCAAACCTGGCAGACGTGCCAGCGATTCGGCAATGGATGAGTCGGGCAATTTACCAATATCTTCCGCCGCCAGGGCTTCAGAAATGGAGGTGTTTTCCATTTTCATCGACTGGGCGCGCATCAAGCTCGCACGGATACCGGTCACCATCACCTCTTCTACGTTTGAGGCATCCTGACTGGTAGTGTCTTGTGCGAATACCAAGCCGGAACCACTGGTCGCTGCCGCGACAGCCAGTGACAAAATGGCAGGCTTGAATAGTGTGTTGTGTTTCATGTCTCTCTCCCGATGTGTTTTTATGTGCCGCAAAAATTCTTTGCAACCGGTTGTAATGTAGAACAACTGAGGCCGAAAGCAAAAAAAGTTCCGCGAATATTTAGCATTGCTACGGAAGGTTACAATTTGACCATCGATTAGCGAAAAACCAGTGCTACCCAAAGAAACAACCGGTTGCATTAAGCGACAAAAATAACAGTGGTTACATTAGTTAGCATTTGAGAGTAATTATTGAACAGCAGTTGAGCGCTATTTTGGGTGCAACAATGACTGCTTTAGGGAAGAAAACGGCTGGAAATAGGAGTTTGCAGGCAGGTGCTGCCGTTGCGAGCGCGGAGATCACTGGCGGGGATTGTTATCGCAAACCAGAACGCTCGCTTATGCGAGTGTGCCGGTTGCCTTTGTTGGAGAGTATCTAGCGGAGGCTGCTATTACGCAGCACTATGTCGGTGGGCAAGTAGGCAGATTCAACCAGATCGCCATCAATCATTTTCAGCAGTTTTTCTACCAACCAGCGGCCGCCGAGTTCACGATCCTGATACACCGTGGTGATGGAGGGCGTGTAGTAGCGCGCCAGGGAGATATCGTCGTACCCCACCACGGCCACGTCGCCAGGTACTGCCACGCCGTGTTCATTGAGTGCATTAATCGCCGCCATGGCGATGGCATCACTCAGGCAGAACAGCCCATCAAACTCATGGCCGCTCGACAATAGGCGCAAAGCGGCTTGGCGATGGCTGTCGCGGGCGCTGTCCAGAATAATTTCCAGCGCCGGTTCAGGTGCAATATTGGCCTCTGCCAATACCGAGCGATAGCCCTCGTAACGGAGCAATCCTTCCGGTGTGCCCCAATCGCCAATAATTGCAATGCGTTTGCAGCCGCGCGCCAACAGGTGCTGGGTTGCCAATTCACCGCCGCGCCGGTTGTCGCCACCGACGGTGCAATAGCGTTGATCTGGTAACTTGGCGCCCCAGGCCACCATAGGGGTATGACCATCGGCAATACGATTCAAATCCTCGTGGCAATCGGCCTGCCCCACCACAATTAAACCGTCACAGTTGATGCGGCGCAAACCATCGTCACCGCTGGCGACCGCATGCAGGCTTAGCCCCGAGAACAACATCTCGTGCCCCTGTTCGATCAAATTGAAAGAAATTGCACCGAGCAACTCAAGAAAGAAAGGGTCAGTAATTTGCCAGCTAGCGCTCTCAGCGGAGGGAATCACAACCCCGATGGTGAGCGACTCTTTCAAGCGAAAATTGCGCGCCTGGGTATTCAGCCGGTAATTGTGCTCTTTGGCCAACGCCTGAATTTTTTCCCGTGTTTCCAGATTCACCAGTTCGCTATTTTGCAACGCACGCGACACAGTGGATTTAGATACCCCCGCCATACGGGCAAGGTCGGTCATTTTCAGGGCGGATTTTTTGACGCCGGGTTCTGCTATTGCCATAACACACCAATTACCAGTCACGAATTAATGAAGCAATTTCAAAGGGATAAAACGCAGATCTCAATTGGCATCATAATTTGTTTTATTGACAATAACCATACAACCGGTTGCAAGCTGACCCGCAACCGACACGGATTGACTTGCCACAATTTAATAACATTGGTTTAATTAGTAAATTAAAAATAGCGTCTAGTATAAAAACAACTCTTATCAACTATCCCCTGACCGCGAGGATGCCCCATGCACAAGTGTTCTTTATTCGTCTTTTTAGCGGGCACCATCGCCTTGCTGGCAGGTTTGAGCCATGCCGAAACAGTTGTCAGCACACCTCATTACTCTCTCAGCTCACCGGATCAACAGATCCAATTACAAGTGGAAGTGAAACCGGAGGGGGTGTTTTACGCCGTGTCTTATGCCGGCAGGCCGGTGGTGAATCGCTCCCGCCTCGGGCTAAAAATCAAAGGCCAACAAGCCTTGGGCGAGCAGATGGTGCTGCGCAAACAGAGCGAGCGCGAATACAACCAGGATTGGCAACAGCCCTGGGGCGAACAGCAAACCATCAACGAACACTACCGTGAATTACGGCTGGAGTTGATTGAAACCAGCGCCAGCCCACGGCAATTAACCCTGGTAGTGCGCGCCTTTAACGACGGCATTGGCCTGCGCTACGAAATTCCCACCCAAGCGAACCTGAAAGAATTTGTGATTGAGGATGAACTCACCGAGTTTGTACTGGCGGAAAATAGCCACGCTTGGTGGCTACCCGCCTATCGCAACTGGGGGCCGGAATACCAATATTTGAAATCCGCCCTCAGCTCGGTGGACGTCGCCTTCACCCCCATTACACTGGAAGCGCGGTACTATGCGCTGGCGATCCATGAGGCGGCGCTGGTGAACTACGCCAGCATGACCCTGCGCATGGTGGGCGATAACACCAAAACCCTGAAGGTGGATTTAGTGCCCTGGCCTAATGGCGACAAGGTGCGCACCGCAGCGCCCATGCAATCCCCTTGGCGCACGATTCAAATCGCGCCCAAAGCGATCGACCTGCTCAACTCCTACCTGACCTTAAACCTTAACGAACCGCCCAAACCTGAAACACTCAAGAGCGACAACAGCTACATCAAACCAGGCACCTATATCAAACCGGGAAAATATATGGGCATTTGGTGGGAAATGCACATTGGCGAAAAAGACTGGAGCCCCGGCCCCAAACAGGGCGCCACCACCGCGCGCGCCAAGGAATATATCGACTTTGCAGCCCAGCACGATATTAGCGGTGTACTTATCGAAGGCTGGAACAAAGGCTGGGAAGGTGAATGGTGGAAACGCACGCCGACCTTTATTTTTGATGAGCCTGTCGTCGGACTGGATTTGGAAGAAGTTACCCGTTACGCCCGCGAAAAAGGCGTGGACATTATCGGCCACCACGAGACCGCCGCCGGTGTGACCTACTACGAACAGCAGATGGATGCCGCCTTTGGCTACTATGAAAAACTCGGTATCCACAGCGTGAAAATGGGCTACGTCGGCACACGCATTGACGGCGACCAATGGCACCACGGCCAATACATGGTCAACCACTTCCAGCGGGTGGTGGATACCGCAGCGCGCCATAAAGTGATGGTTAATGCCCACGAAACCGTGACCGATACCGGCCTGCGCCGCACCTATCCCAACCTGATGACACGCGAATGTGTACGCGGCATGGAGTACAACGGCGGCAGCCCCGACACTGGCAATCTGCCCGACCACACCACCATCATCCCGTTCACGCGCGGCCTATCCGGCCCGATTGATTTCACCCCCGGCATCTTCAACTTCGACTACAAAAAACATCGCCCCCACAACCGCGTCCCTTCCACCCTCGCCAACCAACTAGCGCTCTACGTGGTGCTCTACAGCCCACTGCAAATGGCTGCGGATTTACCCGAGAACTATGACGGCCACCCCGCCTTCCAGTTTATCGATGACGTACCCACCGATTGGAAACAGAGCCGCGCATTGCAAGGTGAAGTGGGAGAGTATTTGGTAGTCGCCCGCCAAGATAAACAGAGCCCCGACTGGTACCTGGGCGCCATCACCAATCAGGACGCGCGCAAACTTGAAGTAAAACTGGACTTCCTCGACCCCAAAGCGCGCTATGAAGCCCAGATATACCGCGACGGCAAAGACGCCGATTGGGAAACCAACCCTGAAGCCTATGAAATCAAACGGATAAAGGTGACTGCAAAAAGCACCTTGGAGCTGGATTTAAAACCGGGTGGGGGAACGGCGATTCGGTTTAAGCGGCGTTAGGTTTTCACCCCGCCTCTTTTTAAAAATACTGAGGGAGTGCGCGAGGGAATACCCTCGCGACATTCATCCATTTAACTAAGGATTTCACTCGTTAGAAAGCTATTCCCGTAACAACCTCACCCCATAAATACCACCCGCAATTGAACCCGGTGCCGCAACAAATTTCAGGGTGTATTTACCTTTGGCTTTTTTTACTAATTCCGCAGGTATCGCATAATCCACCGTAAAAAACTCCTGCGTATTGCCGGTGGATTCCACCTTGGCAATCACCACATCGTTCAACTGAATTTCAAATTTTCTGCCGGAATCAATTCCTGCGTAGGTGATGCGCAAAGTTTTGGCTTCCTGTTTTTTATCATTTAATTCATAACTGAACCACGCGCGAGTGTGGCGCCAGTGACGATTATTGTATAAACCCGCTTCCGCTTGTTCGCCTTTATAAAAATGGTCTGACTCTGGCTGTTGTTCACCGGGGGCAACCTGATCGATGGTTTTGGCTTGCAACTCCAAGCGCGCTTTTTCCTCAGCAGCGGCTTTGGCGCGAGACTTTTCTAAATCCTCCGCGGTGCTGTAGGGCAAGTACAGTGCGTAACGCGATTCGTGTACACGAAAAAACGGGACTAATTCGATCTGCTGAAGATTCTGGCCATTGATTAAACCGCTGGCGTTAAAGGTGAGCGGTTTACCGGCGACGGGTTTTAATTGCTGGATAAATTCATCGCTATTACCCAACAAAAATGGCGCGGCTTCCAGCGGGCATACCTGACCGGAAGCGATATGTCCCATGCGTGAATCATCCGAAAAATAGCTGATTTTTTCAGTCACAAATGGCTGGGCTTTCAGCGCAAGTACAATGGGGCCATGGAGCACCGCGTAATAGTTTGAACCGTCGGGTAATTTTTCCAAGCGCGGTTTCATAGGCAACGCCAATTGCACTTTATCGCCCTTTTTCCAACGGCGCTCGAGCGCAATGTAATCGCCCGGTTGTTGTTTTACTTTCACCGTTTTTCCGTTTATCCGTAATTGCAGCTTACCGGCTTCAACCCAGTGCGGGTAGCGCAATTGCAAGCGAAAACGCTTGCTGGTTTCCATTACCAGCTCGGTAGTTTCTGCATCAGGGAATTGGGTATTTTGGGTAAGGCTTATACCCTGCTCTGCCCAGGTCATACGCGAGGGAATAAATAAATTCACAAACACTTCGGGTATTTTTTTGTTTAAGTCACGCGCATAAATAAATTCGGCGTATTTGGAATGACTTTCTATACCAGAACCCACACAGCACCACATGCCGTCATGCACTTGCGAATACTTGCGGTAATGATTGGGGCGCATAGAGGTGAAATACACCAAGCCGCCAGTTTGTGGATGCTGGGAGGACAAAATATGGTTGTACAAGGCGCGTTCGTAATAATCCACGTATTTCATCGCCGGATTGTTTTTACTTTTTTTCATATCCGCTGCTGAGTTATCCCTTGAAGATAAAAACAACAACTGGGTGAGCTTGAGCATATTGTAGGTATTGCAGGTTTCCGGGCCTTCTACATCCTCAATCATCGCCGTGAAATCATGGCTATCGTGAAAGTGTTCTTTCACACTGTTGCCACCAATCGCCACGGTGCGTTTGTCTACTACAGTTTGCCAAAAAAACTCTGCGGCTTTATTCCAGCTTTCGTTGTGCGTCGCATCGGCTACTTTTTTAAAGCCAATAATTTTGGGAATTTGGGTATTGGCATGCAGGCCGGTTAATTGATCCTGCTGTTTTTCCAGCGGCTGCAATATCGCTTGGTGGGAAAAAGCCTCCGCCAGTTTCAAATATTTTTTATCGCCCGTGATTTCTGCCACATCCACAAATACTTCATTCATACCACCGTGTTCGGTGCGCAGCATGGTTTGCATTTGCTCAGGTGATAATTTTTTGGTGAGTTCAATAGTCCAATCAGACAAACGCACCAACATTTTTTTGGCGTCTTCGTTGCCTGCATATAAATAAGCATCGCGCAGACCCGCATAGATTTTATGCAGGTTGTACCAGGGCACCCAGCGCTCGTTAGTGGAGAAGTTGTCGGCGCGAATATCACCGCGCGCAATTTCACTCCACATTTTATTGCTGTCAGGAATACCGCCAATATAACCACTGCCTAGCTTGTCCTGGCATTTTTTTAATTCTGCAATTACATAGTTCAACCGCTGCAGCACCGCCTCATCTTTGGTCGCGGCATAGAGCAAGGCCAGCGCCGTCACATAATGCCCGCCCATGTGGCCATCCAGCCCGGTGGATTCCCAATTGCCGTAAGCCTCCTTAAACGGCAGGCCCGCCTCACGGCGAAATGGTGCTAATAATTTCTCTGCGTCCAACGCCATTAAATATTCTTTGTTGGTGTGTTGCGCTTGCAAGAAGGGGCTATCGAGCAATTGCACATCGCGGGTGGGAGCTAGCTCAAGGGCATGTGCTGACGCTATACACAAGCTAAAACCAAGAGTGACTAAACGCAGCGAGCTAACCAAATTCATCATAAAACCTCCAAAAAAATATTCCCGCCAATGGCGGGAATATAAGATTTATTACTGACTAATAGCGGGATTTAACTTAACTTTTCATAAAGTTAAGTATGCCCCTGGATCTTCACTATTCGTCGTACGCGCGAACGCGAGTATCCGTGAAATTATTATTGCGCCTGCAGCGTAAACATTTGATTAGTGCTATTGGCAACACATTGCCATTGATTGAGATTGGCACCATCCGCACTGGACGCTCCTGCAACATCCAAACATTTTTCGCTGTTGCGATTCACAATGCGATAACGCCCTGAGCCTGCCGCTTGAAAACGAAATAGTTGATTGTGAGTGGCAGTGTAATTCCACAGCATAAGGTTGGCGCCATCAGCAGTTGAAAAAGAATTTACATCAAAAGCTAATCCAGTTGCATTGGCTGGCGAGATGCGATGCCAAACATCATCAACACGTGAAACTATAAACTTCTGGCAATTGTTATTTAACCAGCTCCACTGACGGAGGTTAGTACCTGCTGCTACACCACAACTTTCCACATCCAAGGATTTCCCTGAGTGCGCAGGAGTAATGCGATATGTACCACTGATACGCGCATTGTTATCGCTTTTCACTGTAAAACTGCGACTGAATACTGGCCAACCATTAGAAAAAGTCATCTGCAATAAATCCAAACGCGCAGGCCAACCGGTGGAGGTGGTGCCATCGTAATAGTGAATAGACGCAAGGTGCTGGCCATTATTGTAGAAATAACCAAAATGACCAGGGCCAATATAATTCCCATCAGACATCAATACAGTGCTGCCACCATAATTCCACAGGCTTACACCGTTCTTATCCAGAAATGGCCCAGTGGGGCTAGTGGAGCGGCCAGTTACCAAGTAGTAATCACTGTTATTACCTTGGCAGCACTCGCCCAAGTTAACAAACATGTAGTAATAACCATTGATGTATTTTACTTGCGCCGCTTCAAATTCACTCCATGCATAATTATTTCCCACCACCGGGTAACGAGTGGAATTCATCAGCAACCCGGTATTGGGATTAATTTGCCGCACAAAAATACCTGCATAGTGCGAACCATAAATCATCCACACATTATTTTGCGCATCGCGATATAAACCTGCATCAATAGTATTAACTGGCTGGCCGCTTAACGTGCCTTCATCCACGGTAGAAACCACCATGCCCAAA
>Ga0307408_100000640_pt1 | contig 29404 bp, 11 predicted proteins | sample 322Cmetagenome_FD_202116 | JGI IMG/M metagenome (GOLD analysis project Ga0307408, IMG submission 202116) | Maize rhizosphere microbial communities from greenhouse at UC Davis, California, United States - 322HYB-C-3 | ecosystem: Host-associated > Plants > Roots > Rhizosphere > Soil | place...
TCATCGGCGATTATTGGGAAATGAAAAATAAGGTAGGTAAGATCATGGCTAATAAAGTCCTGAAAGTTGTGGTGGGTGAAAACATACCTCAGCCGATGAAGAATATGGTTAACAGGCAATTTACACCGCTTTCTAACGGCACTTATAAGGTTAAGGTAAAATATATCCTTCCGGGTACAGGAACAGTAACAAGTGAAAAAGTGATTGAGATTAATAAAACGAACTAATATGTGCAGAAAGGTTTTAATCAGGGCATTTTGTCTGAGCTTGTTATCATTTGTATCCCTTCTTGCGATAGCGCAGGAACAAAAGCAGGAAAAAGGCGGCATTATGGTGATTGCACGTCCTCTGAAAGATTCAATTATGTTGCGCTGGGCTCCTGAAAGCGCTATCGCATGGCAGGTATTGAACAAGGCAGGTTATAGCATAAAAAGGGTTACTCTATCCAGAGATGGACAAACGCTGGAAGAACCCGAAGAACGTATTTTAACAACTAAGCCCATCACCCCTATGCCTTTGGCTGCCTGGGATAACCTGGTGAACAAGCAGAATAACGAATATGCAGGTATTGCAGCAGAGGCCTTGTATAGTGATGATTTCGAAATTACGCAGGATATGCGGGGGGATATTGGATCTGTGATTGATAAAGTACAGCAGAACGAATCGCGTTTTTCTTTCGCCTTATTCAGTGCAGATCAGTCGTTTTTGGTTGCTAAAGGGATGGGACTAGGTTTTGTAGATAAATCGGTAAAGCAAAATGAAAAATACCTTTATGAGATTTATTCAACGGCAAACAGCAAGCTTGTTAAGATAGATACAGGTTTCGTGTTAACTGGTTATGCCGATCACGAAACTCTTCCTAAACCGATAGAGATTGCTGCAGAAACCAGCGAAACAAGTGTGATGGTGAGTTGGAACCAGGAAGAAATAAAGGGGCTTTATAGCACCTATTTTGTGGAGCGTTCGGAGGATTATGGCAAATCCTTTAAAAAGGTGAATCAGCGTCCGGTTATTAACACTACGGCAGATGGCCTGGAACTTAGCAGGCGTGGAGCAGTTATTGATTCTATTTCCCCTATCAATAAGAAGCTGGTTTACCGGGTTAAGGGTGTGACCCCTTTTGGTGAAACAGGGCCAGCTTCAGATACAATAGTGGTGTATACCACTAATAAACTGCAGGTTGCTGCTGTTATAACAGAATCTAAAATTGTAAATGATATTGTTAAGCTGCGCTGGGAAATTCCTTCTTCCAAAGCAGAAGTGCTGGGCTTCGATGTAGAACGATCAGATAATCCGGAGAAAGGCTTTTTGAAACAGAATTCTAAAAGGTTGCCTCCGAACGTCTTCAATTTTGACGATGCAAAGCCAATTAGCGCTGGCTATTACCGGATCAGGGCCTATGGAACACAAAACGTATCGACCTTTTCATTCCCTGTATTTGTTCAGCTAGACGATTCCATACCTCCGGCTGCACCTCAAAAGTTAAAGGCCGATGTAAGCAAAGATGGTATTGTTAAATTAAGCTGGAAGGCAAACACGGAAAAGGATTTGTTTGGCTACCGCGTGTTTATGGCGCATTCCCGAGACAATGAGTTTATCCAGATAAGTGAAGCGCCGGTAACGACCAATGCCTTTACCGACAGCCTGGAACTGAAAACCTTAAGTAAAAAGGTATATTATAAAATCCTTGCATTAGACAAGCGCTTTAACCCTTCCGATTTTTCGGAAATCCTGGAAGTGAAACGTCCGGATATTATTCCGCCTGTAGCACCAGTTTTCAATGCAGTGCAAGCATTAACTTCCGGGGTTTACCTTGCCTGGTACAGGAGCAATAGCGAAGATGTAAAAAAGCATGAGCTATGGCGTGCAGAAGAAGGAACAGCGAACTGGAAGCTATTAAGCACGTTTACGGATACAATAACAAAATCATATACAGACAAATCTGCTCTGCTAAAGCAGCCTTATTCGTATAAAGTAAGGGCGATTGATGAGAGCGATTTGTTCTCTGATTCACAGCCTGCTTTTTCAAAGCGCCTGGATCTGGGTATTAAGCCTAATATCACTACATTCAAGGGTGTACCTAACCGCGAGGATCAGCACATTGTGCTGAAGTGGACGTACAAGGAGAACGGGGTAAAAAACTACCTGCTCTATAAGGCAGAACTGAACAAACCTCTGCGTCTGTACCAGACAATCGATCCAAAACTAAATACATTCACCGATTCCGAACTCTATATCAATACCAATTACCAGTACCGCATTAAAGCGGTATTTGCCGATGGTTCCGAATCCGGATTTTCAAAAGAAATTATAGTTAACTACTAAGCCGATGATGAGAATTTTTACTAAACTATTATTACTGATATTATGGGGGGTGACTGTATCCCAGAATGTACAAGCAAAAGGTGGTAAAAGGCTAATAAATGAAAGTTTAACTTGTGACAATAGGTTAGCAAAAGGGAGTACGTTTACTACAGAAAATATTTCCCAAAGAGGGTCAATTATCGAGGTAATTGTATCCAAACAGCTTAATTGCGATGGTACTGCACTTATTTCAATTAAAGCTCGTGGAGGAACAAGGCCTTATAAGTATTCGTTAAGTCATACGTTCAATGCAAGTGATGAGGCTTTCGGTAGTTATCAGTCTGATTCGATTTTTGTAATACCTCAAAATTCTTTTCCAAATACAGGATTTCAGTATAAAGTAAGAGTTAAGGATGCAAATGACGTAATTGGTTATGCAAGTGATTTGTCTGATAAGTTTGAACTTGTCATAAAGAGACCGCTAGAGATTGGAGTTATTTCCAAAACGAATCCGACCTCAACAAGCAGTTCTGATGGTAGTATTAAATTGTCGATTCCGGAAGAATGGGGGACTGTTGAAGTTAAGGCGAAAGGAGCAAATGGTTCTTTAGGGGCAAATTGGATTTATAAATCGGGTTCTATATATAATTTAAAGGCTGATTCTTATATTCTTAGTGCTAAAGCAGGATATACTTCTGGAATAACCGTTTATTGTTCGGCGGAACGAATAGTAACTTTATCGGGACCACTTTCCGTCTCCTTGGTTAATAAAGTTCATCCAACAACAGAAACCTCTACAGATGGCTCAATTACTGTTACTGCATCAGGAGGGACAGGAACTGGTTATTCGTATATATTAAATGGAGTTAACAAAGGTTCAAGTTCTACGTTGGCAGGTTTATCTAATGGAGATTATACCTTGGTTGTTAAAGATTCAGAGGGAAATCTGTCGCCGGTACTTCACGTAAGACTAGGAATTATCCCTTTAACTGTATCCCTTTCGATGAAAGCCGCTACATGCGGTAGTTCTGGAGCCATAAATGTAGTTCCTGTTGGTGGCTCAGGTACTTATGTTTCTTATTTCCTGAATGATGGTGAAGAATTCCCATTTAATAATGGTACCGATTACAGCATTTATAATCTATCCCCTGGCGATTATCATATTGCAATTAAGGATAGTGAAGGAAATATATCACCTGTGTCGAATAATGCAACCGTAGACTACATTGCGCCGGCACAACTTACCTTGAGTGTAAGTAATGCAAGCGGAGGCAATGCCAATGGCTCCGTTCAAATAAGCGTTCAAGGGCAAAGCAACGACGGGTACCACTTTTATATTGACGATACCTTCGACTTTCTATATTATGGAGCAACGGGATCTGTATTCTCAAATCTCGCTGCAGGCCGGTATAATGTTTTTGCTGAAAAGGGGGGATGTTATTCCCAGAGCTATTCTTTTAATGTTTATGATTCATCTGCCAAGGTGCAGGCTCTGCTGTATTTTCCGGAACCAGGAGTGCATGCTATGGAAGAGAGCGAGACTGACTTATCTATAAGCAGTAACGTTTCTGATTTTCCTGTTTCTGTGATATCTTCTGATCCGTCAATTGTTTCTGTATCCAAAGTGGATGGAATTTGGAGGGCTACTTTACACCGTCCGGGTACCGTAACGATTACTGCCAGTCAGAACGGGAATGATTATATTCTTTCAGCCGAATCAATTGCCCGTACGCTAACCGTTAGAGGAGCTGCAGTTATTGATTTCCCTGAGATCCCTTCAAAAACATTCGCTGATCTGTCATTCAATTTGAATGCAACTTCAAACAATACTGAAACGCCACTCTATTATCAGTCATCAGATCCTTCTGTAATTTCTGTTGCTAATACATCAAACGGCTGGGTGGCAACTATAAATAAAGTTGGTTCTGCAACTATTTCGGCTATTCAGGATGAATCTACTTCTTTTACTGGTTCTCGCGTTGACAGGGAAGTGGTGGTTAGTTTTGCACAACGGAAATCTGTTATCAATTTCCCGAATCTTCCGGCTATTACGGAAATGGAGAGTATTTCTTCTCAGGCTCTTTTTCCTATTTCGCCTAATAGTACAAGTGAGGGGGCTTTATCCAGTAATAATACCCAAACGGCAATTGTATTAACTTCATCTAATCCAGCTTTAGGGAAAATAACAAAATCAGGATCAAGATGGTATGTTACCGCCTACGGATCGGGAACAATTACCGTAACGGCTACGCAGGTTGGAAATGCAAATTATCTGGCTGCTGATCCTGTCGTTAGGACTTTGCTTATCAAGCCAGGGATAAAGTTTATACCATTTGCTTCTATTACGCCAAGTGAAGAAACTGGGATGAATTATATTCCTTTCTATAACGGCGACTATTTTGAAAAAACAAGTGGTCTGCCTGGCGATCCTAATTTGAAATATGTTGATGTTTCATTTAAACTGACGCGAAAAGTTAAACTGGCGAGGTTAGCCTTAAGCTCTTTAAACGGAGGTAGTACCTATCCGATATCTATTTATGTGGTGAACGAGGGGCAGAAAAGGCGTTTGGACAATTTCAATGGTACATTGAAGTTGAGTGGTTTGTATAATTTTAGTGTAGATTCTTCAATCGTTGCTGATGAAATTATACTACATAAATATGCCAATAATATGCCTAATTGGATGGGGGTATATGGATATATTATAGAGGATTCGCCTGTTCTACCGATAAAATCCGAAATACACCTTGAATTGCCTACCGAATTCAATCTCAATGATAATCCTTTTATAACTTTTCAGGAGAGTGGGACAGCCTGGAATAATAATGAAACACCAATTTTAGTTACTTCATCTGACGCGTCTGTTTTGGAAGTTACAAATGATGGAGGGAATTATTGGAGGCTTACGCCTTTGAAAGAAGGAGCATCAACATTGACGGTTAGTCAAACTGGAAACGGAAAATATGCTCAGGCATTAGATATTGTAAAGACGGTAACAGTTAATGCTGCAGATAATAGGCAAGCTTCAGAAATTTATGATTTTTATTTCAGTCAGATAGCAAGTGATTCTACATTTACCCTAAGCGCAAAAAGTAACAATACAGAATCACCTTTGATTTTTTCATCTTCGGATCCATCTATACTCAAAATATACAAGGAGGGAGAGGTTTGGAAAGCAAAAGGACTGTATAATACGGGGGTAAACATTATAATAAGCCAGGACGGGAATAGTCATTTTAAACCCGCTTATAGCAGTGATTATTACTATGTGGATCTGAACCGTATCTGGGGAGACCGTCTTAAAATTGCTGAAATAAACCCCACCGAAGATACAGGTATGGATTATTTCTCATGGTGGTACGACGAACTTAATATGTTCGTTCAAAATACTACGGGAGCGAATGATCCGAATCAAAAATGGATTGATATTTCCTTAAAATTAACATCCAGTGCACACATATCCAAAGTTGCTTTATATGATGTAGAAGGTGAATTCCCGGCAGGGTATGCAACAAAAGTGTATGCTTCTAATGGCAGTGAACGCAGATATTTGGGTGAGTTTAAAGGCTCATTAACCAATAAATTTTATGAAATTTTTGCTGATACCTCTTTTGTAGCTGATGAAATCATAATTCATAAGTTCGGGAATTACATCCCGCAGAAAGTCCAGATATTTGGCTTTAGCATACCAGATTCTCCTTTCCGCAAAATACAGAGTGATTTGCGTATTGATATACCAGATACCGCATATGTAGGGCAATCGGGAATAATAGATATTAGGACAAATGGTTATGGGAACGTTTCATATTCATCTTCTGATCCTTTGATTTTTGCAGTAGCCCCATCCCGCAGAAACTGGAATTGGACAGCTAAAAGCCTGGGGGAAATTACTTTTACGGCGGTTCAAAGTGAAAATGAAATGTTTTCTGCCGATACGGTTTCTAAGAAGATTACCGTGGTAAATATGCTTCCTCCTTCATCCGATCCTGCTCCTCAGCGAATTTCTATTGCTTCTATCGATCCTCAAAGTGATGGGTTGAATTATTACCCATGGTGGTTTGATGATGTGAATTATTTAGTTAAATTAACAAGTACGAAAAATGAATATAGTGACGTCATATTAAAGCTTACGCAACCTTCAAACTTATCAAAAATTTCGTTGTATGATGCTTTTGGTGAATTTTCCGAACACCCCGTTTCTGTCTACGCATCAAATAATGGAGTAAGAACCCTTTTGGGAACTTTTACAGGCGCTTTAAACAACGCATATGTCGATATCAAAGCTAATGATCAGCTGGCAGATGCTATTATTATACATAAGTACGGAAACTATATTCCGCAAAAGGTGCAGGTTTTTGGGTTTCCTCAATCTTCTCTAACAGTAAAGATTAAGTCCGAATTTGAACAAATACCTGCTTTCCCTATCCTATATTCGGGCCAGACAAAAGCTATATACATTAAAACCAGCACAGGTTTCAACAATAAGCAAACAGGGATTTCAATTTTATCTTCTGATACTACCATATTAAAAATACAGTTAGCTGCAGGTAAAGCAGGTTCAGGGACATGGAATGGCATTGGTTTAAAAGAGGGGACCGTAACCGTTACAATAAGTCAGCCTGGCAATGATAATTATCTGCCATCACAAACTTTCTCTATTCCTTTCTCTGTTTTAGCTATCCCAACCAAAGGAACATCGACCATAACCTTTAACAAAATACCAGACTTACACTTAAGTGAAGATAAATATACTTTAACTGCAACCAGTACTAATACCGAAACTCCAATTACCTACACTAGCTCGGATCTTACGGTGGCAAGTGTTGTAACTGAAGCTGGCATGGCAAAGTTAGCATTACATAAAATAGGTAACGTTACGATCACAGCCAGCCAGGCAGGGAATGATAATTTCGATGCCGCTCAAAATGTGACGGCTTCGCTTACTATTAAAGCTCCGATTAAAAAAGACCCGGTTATAACTTTTGCCGAATTAACAGAAAAGTTTGAAGGCGATGCTCCTTTCGCATTATCTGCAAGCAGTACAAATACCCAAACCCCAATAGGTTTCGTCTCTTCAGACAGTACTGTCGTGTCTGTATCCAAGACCACTGGTACATGGTTGGCAACCATTCAGAAACCAGGTACAGTTACGATCACCGCAAAGCAGGATAGCAATTTGTTCTACAATGCAGCCAGTTTGTCGCGTACTTTGGTAGTGAAAGGTAAAATAGCTACAGTGATCAACATCCCCACTATTGAGGATAAGGCCTTGCAGGATTATGTTTTTTATATAGATGTTTCATCCAACAATACCGAGGCTCCGGTTACGCTGGAGTTGTCTGATCCTTCCATTCTTACCATCAGCAATAGTCCCGAGTCGCCTACCTGGAAAAGGGTTGTGATGGTAAAAAGGGGAACGGTAACTATTAAGGCAAGTCAGCCTGAAACTACGAATTTCAAAGCGGCAACACTTTCACGAACATTTTCTATTAAAGATGCGGCCGGTCTTAACTTTGCAAGTTTGCCGGAACGAACGAATAACGATACCTCGTTTGATCTGATTGCTTCCAGTAATCATTCGGAAGCTCCGATCGTGTTTACGTCCTCGGAACCGGCAATTGTATCTGTATCAGACAGTACGGGTAAGTGGCGGGCTACAATAAAAAGACTCGGAAGTGCAATCATTACGGCTTCTCAGGCCTCTTCAGCACATTATGCTTCTGCGCAGGCGTCGCAAAAGCAAACGGTTGTGAGAAGCCCGCTGGCACCACAGGGAGGCCAGCGGCTGGTAATAGCTTCGGCTGTAGGAAGTATCAATACCGGTCAGGATTATGCACCATTAATTAACGACGATCCGAATGATGTGGTAAAAGAGGTATACAACAATGAGAATAAGCAATATGTTGATGTTGTTTTATCCCTGGCCCAAAAGTCAAAGCTATCCCGCCTGTCATTGGAAGATCGCAACGGAACGATGGGACATCCGGTAACAGTGTATGCCCGAAATGGAAGTGAACGTATACAATTGGGAATCTTTACGGGCATTTACGGACAGGGAGAATATTTTGACATCAATGTTGATACGAGCATTGTTGCCGATGCTATTATCCTGAATAAATATGAAAATGACCTTCCGCGAAAGGTGCAAGCCTATGGCTATGCGATTCAGTCGGATACCACAGAAGTTCCTGTGCAGTTGGGCGCAAGTATAAAGTTTAATGAGATTCCTGATAAAACGAATGCCGATCTCCCGTTTGAATTGTATGCCACAAGTAACAATACAGAAACAGATATCACTTTTGTGTCTTCCAATGCCGATGTGGTTTCGCTTGCAAAAAGTGGAGGAAAATGGATTGCAACCATACACAGAACCGGAACGGTTACTATTATAGCAAAGCAGGCAGGAAATGCGAATTATTTGCCAGCCGTAGATGTCAGCCGTAACTTTACTATTCAAAAAGTTGCTCCTGCAGCAGCTGGCGAACGATTGACTTTCGCTTCGGCGGTAGGTTCTGTTTATACCGGACAAGAATACGCTCCGCTTATAAATGATGATCTGCAGGATCTGGTGCTCCCGGTGTATACTGAAGACAATAATAAGCAGATTGATGTTGTACTTACTCTAACCGGAAAGGCCAAACTAACCAGGGTTTCGCTGCTGGATGACTGGGGGCCACTTGATGCGCATCCGGTGAAAGTGTATTCCCGTAAGGGTAGCGAACGCATCTATCTGGGTTCCTTCAATGGTCCGTATGGCGCTGGAGAATATTTTGATATTAATGTGGCGGATACTTCGGCCGTAGTGGATGCTATCATACTGGAGAAGTTCGGGAATTCTTTGCCACTTAAAGTTCAGGCTTATGGTTTTGCGTTGCCGCAGGATACTACATCTGTTCCAGTCGCAGTAAGTACCCGGATTAATTTTCCTGAAATCGGGAATAAAACCAATAACGATGCCCCTTTTGAACTACTGGTTACCAGTAATAATACCGAAACCGGAATAACCTTCGAATCATCCAATCCGTTGGTTGTTTCTGTAGCAAAAGTGGATAACAAATGGATTGCAACCATAAAGCGACTTGGAGCGGTTACGATTACTGCAAAGCAGGAGGCCAGTCAGAACTATCTGGCAGCAGTTCCGGTATCAAGGAACATTACAATCGCAAGAGCTGTTCTGGCACCTTTGGGAGGGGAACGATTAGTTATTGCTTCAGCCATTGCAAACCCGCTAACCGGGCAGGATTATGCACCTCTGATTAACGATAACCTTAACGATCGTGTTGGTGATGTATATTCTGCTGCTAATAATAAATACGTTGATGTAAAATTGACCCTGCAAAAGAAGGCCCGTTTGTCAAGGGTAACCTTTGTTGATAAATGGGGGGATCTGACACAATATCCGATAACCGTTTTTGCAGAGAAGGCCGGTGTAAGGACCTTTTTAGGTACCTATGATGGCCCGTATGGGGAAGGGGGGCTTTTCGATATTAACATCGATACCTCTATCGTGGCTGATGCTATTATTCTTTATAAGTATGGTAATCTGCTTCCTTTTAAAGTGCAGGCTTATGGCTATGTACTGCCTTCAGATAGTACGGATATACCGGTTGCTGTTGGCTCAAGTATCAGGTTTGATGAACTTCCCGGCAAAACAAACAATGATGCTTCATTCCAGCTTATTGCGAGCAGTAATAATACCGATACCGAAATAACTTTCGAATCCTCAAATCCGGATGTAGTATCCATTTCAAAAGTTAATCAAAACTGGATTGCTTCCATAAAGCGCTTAGGTTCGGTAACGATTACAGCAAAACAAGCAGCCAGTGTTAATTTTCTCGAAGCTCCTGAGGTAGCGAGAACATTGTCTATTAGCAGAGCTGTAAATGCGCCACAGGGAGGAACTCAACTTGAATTTATTTCTGCAGGCTCAACAGTAAATACTGGTCAGAATTTTACACCTCTAATTAACAATGATCTTTCGGACAAAGTTGATGACGTATGGGGGAATCCTGTAAATAAACAATATATCGATGTTACCTTAACTTTGAAAAAACGGTCTAGAATATCCAGGATTACAATTCCTGATGACTGGCGTGATTTTAGAACTGCACCTGTTAAGGTTTTTGCCTTGAAAGATACCACCCGTACGCTACTGGGTATATTTGAAAGCTTGTATGGATTAGGAGATTTCTATGATATAAATGTGGATACTTCGGTAGTTGCTGATGCTATTGTTATTCAAAAGTATGAGAATAATGTCCCATTGGAGATTCATGCTTATGGATATACTTTACAGGATAGCGCTAAGATTGCATTTGCTTCTTTAGCAGGTAAGCTTGTAGGAGATGCGCCTTTCCAATTAAAGGCCACAAGTAATAATACAGAAACAGAAATAACGTTCAGCTCATCCGATCCAACTATCGTTTCTGTAACTAAAGTGTCAAATGCCTGGTTTGCAACTATTCATAAGCAGGGGATGGTAAACATTGTTGCCAGCCAGCTCGCCACTACCAACTATTCGGCAGGTAGTGTAAGCCGTAGTTTGACAATAGGTCCCGAAATTATTTCGGTAATGTTTGGAGAGGACCCACTATGCTATGAAACAAAAGGGAGGATTTATGTATCGGCCATAGGTGGTTCCGGAAAGTATACTTATTCTCTTAATGGAAGTGCATTTCAGGATTCATCAAAGTTTACAGGTTTAGATGCTGGTGTTTATACCGTGAAAGTGAAGGATAGTAATGGGCAGGAAACACGTTCTTCGGATACCATAAGGATAACTCTGCCACCCGCGCTTAAGCTTGACCTACTTTCTAAAAAGAACCCGACTGTAAACGGAGCTGAAGATGGATTGATCAGGTTTAAAACAAGCGGAGGAAACGGAGCTATATCTTATTCAGTAAACGGAGCAGCAAGAGATACAGCAACTACGCTCGACTCGTTAACCGCCGGAACCTATGTAATTGTTGCAAAAGATACCAGCGAATGTTCAGCAAGCCTCACCGTTCAGCTTACAGAACCTCCGGTATTGAGTATTTCGGTTGAAACCGTTTCGCCGACTTGTTATCAGGATACAGTAGGAATTATCACCGTAAATGCTACTGGTGGCGTGCCTCCATATCAATACGCTGTCCATCCGGTTTACATCGATTCTGCTATAGCATTCCAAAATACCAATGTATTTCCGAACCGTGGAGGGGGCGATTATGTCGCGTATGTGAAAGATGCTTTTGGTGGTATACGCTATGTTTCCGGAACGCTGCCACAGCCAAACCCGGTAACTGCGCAAATTAAAGTAGTTAATCCGGCATGTGCTACAGAGAAAGGCTACATTATGATAAACGCTAAAGGAGGTTCGGGTAAATATGAATATTCGATCAACTCCCTTACCGATTACCGGTCTGATCCATTGTTCAGGGATTTGGATTCCGGCTTGTATGTGATCCGGACAAGAGATAGCAATGGGTGTATGGATATTGAAACGCAAACGGTAGAGATAACCCGTCCGGAACCTGTTAAGCTAATGATTAAAGGTCAAAAAGTATTAAATAGTGATGCGTATTCAAACGGAAGCCTTCAGGTAAGCGCAAAGGGAGGTAAAGGTTATGGCTATATGTACTTTATTAAAGAGGGGGAGAACGATTATCTGGAGAAAACTGCCAGCTATTTCAATACGTTAGGAACAGGTACCTATACCATTTTTGCGGTAGACAGCAATTATTGTACTTCAGATAGCGTGAATATCTCGTTGATAGATATGCCAAAACTGGTTGTAAGTGCCAGTCATACAAATGAAACCTGTTTTAGCGCCGATAACGGAAGTATAAATATTTCTGTAAGCGGGGGTATGGCTCCCTATTATTATTCCATTGATAGCGGGCAGACTTTTAGCGGTAATCGCGTTTTTAGTCAATTGAAGGCCGGTAAGTACTGGTTAAGGATAAAGGATTCGGCTGAACTTACCGACACATTGAGTATTGTGCTTACTGAGCCTTCTGAGGTAATATCGGTAGTCAGTCTTTCAAGTAATTCGACCGGCGCAAAAGTTATTAAAATTAAAGCTAGCGGCGGACATCCTCCCTATACGTATTCGGTAGATAACTCGGTCTATGGTCCTGATTCTACCTTCGTTGATGTTGGTTTCGGGCCACATTTAATCTCAGTAAAGGACAAAAATGACTGTTTATCATCGCTAGATTCAATTAGAATAGATGCAGATTCATTAAAATTTTCGCATATAATTACCAAATCCTTACCTGGCAAGAATAATGGAACTATTTATATTTATGCTGCCGGTGGGCGGCCACCTTATATTTATGGTATAGAGCGATTAAACTCTAACGCTGAGGCAGATACGCTGGTGCAGAATTTTTCTCAGTTTAAGGAATTAAAGGCTGGTACTTATAACATCTGGGTTAAGGATTTTACTGGAGCAGTGTATTCTGTAATCGATTCTGTAACCACAGGCGCCTCTAGTTTGGCTATTTCCACAAATATCTATCCTGCAAGTTGTAGCAATGGAGCTGGAAGTATCTGTATAAAGGCTACGGGAGGAGCCGGACCCTATTATTATGGGGTGGAAAGAATAGGATCCAGTGCAGAAGAGGATAATCTGTATTCGAACTACTATTGCTTTTCAGGGCTAAAACCAGGTGCGTATAATGTTTGGGTGAAAGACGAAGCTGGAGTTAAGGTAAGTAGGGTAGATACAATTAAATCGGCAGCTCCCCTAAGGCTGAAAATCACAAAATCGTTTACATTTGTTGCCCAAGTGATGAATCCTAATAGCAGCAACCATAGTGATGTACTACTTTTCTATCATGGCGCTTATCGTCTCGCAGTAGAAGGAGTAGGAGGGGCTGGAGGTTATTCCTATCAAATAACTAGTGATGACGGTACTCTTGCTGAAGACTCGGGTTCTATGAATAGTTTTTCAAATGATAATACCTGGACTGTTCTTACAATTAGTACCAATAAATATATCTTAACTGTAAAAGATGCTTCAGGATGTACAGAGTCTATAGAGTTCATTCCTTATCCTCCTGCAATAGTTTTTGCTGATATTTCTAAGGTGAAAAATGAAAGTTGTTATGGCGAAGAAGATGGCTCAGTCGAACTATATATAAAACCGGGCGGTTTTTTCCCTACGGATACCGTATTTTACTCATTAGATGGTATTAATTTCAAAGCTGAAGGCAAATTTACTAACTTAAAAGTTGGTAATTATATGGTACACCTTAAAGATAACGGGGGGAATAATAGTTCGCTTGGATTTACCATTGGCGGGCCTGACAAGATAGAGCTACTTGATTCCGTGATTACCAATGTAAGCTGCTTCGGTGAGGCAGACGGAAGAATAAAAATAAATGCAAAGGGTGGATTAGGGGGGCCTTACACTTATTCATGGATGGGACTTCCTCAATCTGAAGGTTTGGATTCAATAGCTAATTTGAAGCGTGGAACATATACGGTGTTGATAACTGATGAAGCGTCAAAGTGTTCTGTATATAAAAACTTTACAATTACAGAACCAGCTGATATCGATTTAACTCATGTGAACGATACATTAATGTGCGCTGGTCAGGTGATAAAAGTAACTGCTAAAAATGAAGGCTCTAATTATAGGTGGCAATCAATAAGTAAAGGTCTTACCTTGTCGCAAGCTAGGGAACTTGAAATTACAGAAGCTGACACTTACGAGTTAACTGTAACTAAACCAAATGGCTGCATTAAGACCAAAAGATTCAAAGTCGAAATTTCCGCTGATGCGTATAAAGCCGACTTCCTTGTATCATCCGGGGTAAGTGTGGGAGATACTGTCATCCTTGTTAACATTACTAAGCCATCTCCACCGAATTCGCAATGGCAGCTACCACAAAGCGGAATAACTGAGGTTGGATCCAATGAAACCGGTTCGATTAAGGAAATAGTATTTAACCAGGAAGGGGATTATACGATAAGTATGGGCGTAAGTGTAGGTACTTGTGTTACTTCGATGACGAAAAGAATTCATGTTTATCCTAAAGAGCAAACGGTATCTGTTGATAATAACTTAGGCTATAAAGACCCGATGTTAAAAAACATTGGCTTATATCCGAATCCAACCAGTGGAGAGTTTGTACTTAACCTGGAGTTAAGAGAGGCGCAGGATGTGGAAGTCCAACTGTTGTCTTCTAATAACATGGTGCAGGAACCGCCAAGAAAGGATTTTGGAAAGACAACTTACAAAATCTCATTCGATCGTAAGGACTTGAATCCGGGAATGTATTTCCTGATCGTGAAGATCGGAGGTACGGGTGGAATAGTGAAAACGATAAAAATTATAAAGATTTAATCTTTAAAAAAGCGCGGTAGGAAACTATCGCGCTTTTTTGTTAAAGTTTAAATTAAATTCTGTTTATCATTCTTCATAATCTAAAATATCTCCCGGCTTACAATCAAGAGCTTTACAAATTTCCGCTAAGGTATCAAACCTAACCCCTTTAGCTTTGCCGGTCTTCAGTATAGATAAATTTACAGTAGTTACCCCAACTTGTTTTGATAGTTCATTTAATGACATTTTTCGTTTCGCCATTATCACATCTAAGTTTACGATAATTGGCATATCAAATAATTGAGTCGTTTTCAGCTTTCAGCGCCAGAGCTTTTGAAACGAATTGTTTTACAACCCAGAGAATTATTGCAAGAAGTAAGAACATTGTTTGCGAATCTCTGATAACTAAAAAAGTAGTAAAGCTTCGAAACAGTAAATTTAAACCGGCATTAATCGTTGTCCACTCTTCCAAATGCAATTCAGACAGATTATTGAATATTATTTGCACAGCTTCAAGCCCTGCAAGAGAGAGGCAGGAAACTATTGCGATATTGAAGGTTTTAAGAGCAGAAAAATCAAAAAAGCCATTCTTTTGATATCGAATAAAAAGATTAACCAGCTGATATCCGACAAAAAGAAATATGCTGTTCGTTAGAATCTGTCTTGGAAACCAGATAGCCGGTACCTGTTCTGGCGGAACAGTCCCTGGAATACCTGTTAACAAATAATAAACAAACCATCTGATATGAAAAACCAAGGCTAAAGATGAGTACAACATGATAACTGCAACTATCAATTTGATGAGAAGCATCTGGCGGCTTTTTGTCATTTCCATTTCTGCGATTTTTGATATACAAATATAAGTGTATTTAAAATAAAACATTAAATATTATTTGTTTTATTTTAAATACATCCGCTGTCGAAGTCCTCCTAATAATCCATGAATTCGAAAAACCAGAACCAGGTTGCATCTCTCCGACAATGTCACCGTTTTACCCGTTTCGTTTCCAATCGTTTGCCCGATCTTACATTTCTATGAAGTTTTGAAACCTTTTAAAGCTGTGTTTTCGTAGAAATGGAGATCTAAGGTAATTAGTGAATGCTGACGAATAGTTTTCGTAACTTTCCGGAATTAAAATGTAATCAGGGATTTCATACCATTAATTATTTTAAATACTTCTGCATTAGTTATTTATCCTTTAGTTAATGTATTGAATTTGAAAATATTGTAACTTTGTGCAATTCTTTGACAAGTGTAATGCCGTTAACTAAGCTCTCCTCATTATCAGGAAAGTGTCTGATTTGTTGGAAAAACTTCGGCTTATTCTTATACTAAAATTTGACCCTATAATTTGTTAGATATGAAATGTTTTTACTACCAACCAACCATTATCCGATTTTTATTGGTGATTTTGTGTTCGACTGCTTTTAATGCGTTCTCACAAAATGTTGGTATTAACTCATCTGGTGCTGCGCCAGATGCTTCAGCCGGATTGGATGTGAGTTTTACGAATAAGGGTTTACTTATTCCTAATGTTCAGTTGACGGGAACTACTGATGTGACAACAATAACCTCTCCTGCAACTTCTTTACTTGTTTATAATAAAACAGCTGTCAGCGATGTAGTTGTAGGTTATTACTATTATAATGGAAGCCGGTGGGTGTTGTTAAATCCTTTTAATGCCTCTAGTGGGAATTTTTATCTTACAAGCGGTAAATTAGGTTTAGGTACGACTAATCCTCTTCAAAAGCTTTCTATTAATAGTACGGATCCGCTAGCGTTACATGGCTTGCAAACAGGTACAAATGCCGATAGTATACTTACTGTAAGTGGCGGTGTAATAAAAAAGTTGTCTTCTGGATCTCTGGTCGTTTCTACTAGTAGTGCATGGAATTTGATTGGGAATAGTAACGCGGATTCTGCGTCAAATTTTATTGGAACAACAAATACTCAACCACTAAGATTTAGAACAAACAATGTTCAAAGAGTGCAGATCACAGGTGGTGGGAATGTGGGAATTAATTTAGGTACTACTATCCCAACTTATAGACTTCAAATTGGCTCAAATGCAAATCCTTTGTGGATGAGCGGTGTGCAGCTGGGCACAACTACTGATAGTACATTAACTATCGTGAATAAAGTAGTTAGGAAACTGCCTCCATCCTGGTCAACTAATGGAAACGTAGGAATAGATACTACGACCAATTTTATTGGAACCACATCTAATACCGATTTTATTTTTCGGGCTAATAATAGTGAGAAAATGCGAATCAAAAACGATGGAAGGGTTAGGTTTGGAACTGCTGACCTTACTGTAAACAGTAATACAACGCCAGCCGAAAAAGTTTTAATTGACGGTAATGGATATAAAACAGGCTTAAATGTGATAGGAAATACGAATAGCTATTTCCAGGTACAGGTTCAAAACCGAAATACAGGTAATGATGCAAGTTCTGACTTCGTGGTTGCATCGAACAATGCCGATTATTATGTTGATTTTGGAATCAACAGTACGGGTTACACCGAGAGTAAATCAAATATCCTAAATCAGATTAATACAGCCTATCTATATGCATCCTGTCCTGAGTGGTTTTATATAGGGCACGGTGTTTCTGGTCAGGGACTAGTATTCTTTACAAACTCAGGAGCAATCAATGAGAAAAACAGCGCTGATGGTTTTGCGAGAATGGAAATTGATTCGGATGGACACGTTGGTATAGGAGACTTTAAAGGAACAGGTAACCAGGACCCTAATTATTATTACATAGCAGAGAAGTTAATGGTTGATGGTAATATTACGCCCAAGACCAATAATTCGGGAACAATTGGAACGTCAACTTATAAGTGGAACACCGTTTACGCAACAAATGGGACTATTAATACCTCAGATAGACGGTTGAAGACAAATATTAAGCCTCTTCAATATGGATTGAATCAGGTGATGGCATTAGAGCCAGTTACTTTCAACTGGAAGTCCGAGCCGACTGGCAGTACGAAAGTAGGGCTGATCGCACAGGACCTTAAGAAGGTGGTTCCGGAAGTTGTAGTAGGAGATGAGAGTAAGGAAACCTTAGGCGTCGCTTATTCCGATCTTGTTCCCGTCCTTATCAATGCCATCAAAGAACAACAAAAACAAATAGACGACCTGAAAAAAGTTGTCGCGGAACTTCAGAAAAAATAGTTGTAACTAAAGGGAAATCGACTCGTAAGCACCTTCATGATTCTTTGGATTTTATCTGAATTAACTATCTCTTAAACATGAGTAAGCAGATCACATCAAAAAGCGTAAATGTTTTTATGAGCCTCGACAAGCATGTTATTGATAGTTATTTCAATAAACATGACCCGGCGCCCATTTACAAACGACAACTAAGCCATCAGTTTGAGCAATATATTATGGCGTCTGTAGCAAATGCTAAGCGTTATGATGCTGTATTTTATAAACTTAAAAGCAATCACGATACGGATAAGCAATATGCCGAACCCTTAATGTATGCTATTCGCCGCCACTTTTCTGAGAAACACTCTGAGAAAGTGAAGGAGTTTGAAAAGTTTAAGAAACGTAACTGGACCGTGCTGGCGGTAGGTATTCTTGTAGTTTTAATTTACCAGGGTTTTTTACCCATGATTCTTGATGAAGAGCATAACCTGCACTCGGGTTTGATAAACAGTTTGGATGTATTTGCCTGGGTTTTACTATGGCATCCGATAGATGAACTTATTTTTCATTGGAATCCTCATTTAAAGGATATTTCTTTGCTGAATAAACTAGCTACGGCAGAATCAATAATATTAGAGAATGAAAAGAAACCTGCAGCGAGCTCTGCAAATAATGCTGATAGCCTCAGGGTGGTTGCTTAATAAAGCAGTTGCGCAGCCTTCTGCGTCTTTTCAACAATACTGTTACTATTATACCAATAATGTTGTAACGTTCGCTCCCATTGTGAGCTATCAGTTTGATAACAGCTGGTATTTAGAGGGTAGATATAATTACGAAGATTTAAAGACATTTTCTATGTACATGGGGAAGACTTTTGAAAATAATTCGGCTTTTTCATACTCTTTTACGCCTATTGCAGGCACCGTTTTTGGCACGTACAAGGGAGGTTCAATAGGGGCAAACCTGTCGCTGGAATACCGCTCTTTAAGCTTTTCATCTCAACCTCAATATACTTTATCGCTTGCCGGACGAGAAAATAATTTCCTGTATAGCTGGTCTGATCTTTCATGTCAATTGTTTAAGGGATTCTCTTTGGGGATTTCTGCTCAGCATACAAAGCTTTTTGGCGAGAAAGCGTTCTTGGAGAAAGGCTTGATGATGGAAATTGCTTTTAAGAAACTGGCAGTTCCGTTATATGTTTTTAGCCCCGAAAGTTCTGAGCGTTATTTTTTACTTGGCTTAACGTATGAATGGGAGGGTAAGAAACGCAAAAAATCAAAAGAAGAGCCGCTTCCGGCAACTCCTGCCTTAGATTCCTCGGCTGTTGTATTGGCAGGGCTGAGCAAGCTCGGGGAAGCTAAAAAGACGCAGAAAGTTAATAATGAAAGTAAAGTTGTTGATGGAAATACATCTATCGCCGCAGCAGATTTTTCGAATACAGGAAAAGCATTATTTAAGAAAGAAATTGCTGACCCGGAGGGGAGCCTTTTTGCAGTAACATTGGGCGGTTACCAGGATCTGGCGAAAGCCAATTCTATAAAGCGAATGTTACTTCAGCAAAAGGGAAAGCAAGCCATTGTATATTCAGACGGGGGAAATTATAAGATAAGAATGACGGGATTTGTGAACAGAAAGGAAGCGGAGGACTTCAGGTCGAAGTTCAGCGCAAGTGCAGTAGGGAACGATGGTCTTATTCAAGCCTACCAGATCAAAGAGCTTCAGGTAGAGCTCGTTGAAAAAAGCAAGTTATTATAGCGGACCAACAATATAAACCGTAAAAAAAGCATTAAAGGAAATGAATACAAGCTGCATCATATATACATTAAATCAGTCGCTGCTGCTGATGGTACAGCCGCCGCTTTGGTTAAACATTGCTGCATTAACTTTTATTATTGTGGCTGCTTATTTTATAAGCCGATCTAAAATAAATGCGCTGGTGCACCAGAAAGCCGAGATGGAAAGGCAGCTGCTTGAGCGTTCAGAGCTTCTTTCATACTCCAAGCTGAGCGAGCAGAGAGCAAGAGAGGAGGCTGAAGAAGCTAACCGTAATAAAAGCCAGCTATTAACGCGGATAAGTCATGATATACGTACACCCATGAACACCATGATGGGAATGGCTTCGCTGCTTAACGAAACAACGCTAAATGCGGAACAACAGGAATATGTATCTACCATTCATTACTCGGGCGAAAAATTGCTTTCGCAGATTAATGATATCCTGATGAACGACATTCTTGAATATTCGAAAGTAGAGTCGGGCCGTGATCTGGAGCTGAGAGATTTCGATCTTCGCAATAACATTGAAGAGGTGTTGGATATTTTTGCCGCAAAAGCAGCAAACAGTGAAATTGACCTTATTTATAAAATCGATAAAAACGTACCCGTACAAATTGTTGGCGATAATATGAGGCTTGGTCAGATATTGATGAATCTGATAGAGTTTTCGTTCAGTATGGTGAAGAAGGGGAATATCTTTGTTGGGGTACATTTGGTGGAGACAAATGCCGACAACCAGATTAAGCTGGAATTTGAAGTAAAAGATTCTGGTAATGGTTTATCAGCAAGTAAACTGAAGTCGATAGCCTACGAACTTTCACCATCCAACACATCTGTTGATGGCAATAGTGCTACCGATGTGGGGCTAATTATCGCTAAAAAGCTGGTTTCCTTAATGGGCGGAGTCATCCAGGTATCCAGTAAGGAGCACGAAGGCACCTCATTTAAGTTTACCGTATTAACCAGAAAGAGTCTTCAATCATCAAGGCCACAGGTTTCGGTAGATAAAACCAGTCTGGAAGGTAAAAAAGTATTAATCGTTGATGATAATGATATCTTTGCATCTGTTATTGCAGAAGACATTGTAGAATTGGGCGCTGGCATAGTAACCGAAACTGCAAAGTCTGGTAAGCATGCTTTGGAAGCCATTAAACAGGGTAATAAATATGATCTGGTATTAATTGATTATCAGATGCCTGGAATTAACGGAATTGAGCTTGGCGAAGAGATCAAGAAACTGAATAATGCGCTGCCGCTTGTTTTAATGAATAAGTTAGGTGATGAAAACTACAGGAAACATACAGGCGTATTTTTCTCTGTTATTAACAAACCTTTAAAGCAGCAGGTGCTTGTTGAAAGTGTAGTTTCGGGCATTAAGCAGAAAGGTGGAGGAGCAATTGATAAGAACAAACAAAAGCTTTCTACCGATTTTGCAAAACAGTATCCTCTTCGCATCCTTGTTGCAGAAGATGATGCAATGAATCAGAAGGTTGTTACCCGGGTATTGAATAAGTTAGGGTACGAGCCTTATATTTCCGTAAATGGAAAAGATGTTCTGGAAGTAGTAAGTCATAATGATTATGATGTAATTTTGATGGACGTTCAAATGCCAGAAATGGATGGACTGGAAGCCACCAGAATGATTCGTGTATGTTTAAGTTCGCAGCCGGTTATTATAGCCATGACTGCTAACACCTTGCAGGGCGACCGGGATGAATGTTTACGTGCAGGTATGGATGACTATACCAGCAAGCCTGTTAGATTGGAAGAGTTGATGCATGTGCTGGAGAAATGGGCATTAAAGACTAAAGAAAAATTGTAGTTAACGATATAACCGCTTTATATGTTGAAGCATTACATATTACTTTTAACCTTGTTTGTTCCTGGTTTGGGAATTGCGCAGGGAATTTATAATAACGGAGCCTACATTGTAATCACCAATGGTTCTAATGTTTATATTGATGGAAATACAGTAGGTGGTTATAGAAGTGAGAGTAGTGGCTTAATTAAGAATAGTACTGCCGGCGGGACCATTACGCTAAAAGGTAACTGGAACAATCGCGCAGGAAATACAGGCTTTACCGGTACTACAGGTGAAACCGTGGTGTTGGGAGGTTCTTCTACTCAGGTATTGAAAGGTACGAGCGGAACTACTTTTTATAAACTAAATGCTACTGGCGGTGGCACTAAAATAGATAGCGGAGGTGTGAGCATTTCCAATTTGCTGACGCTTGCTAACAGTACTACTTATAATTCAAACGGTAATACAACATTATTAGCAACTGCTACAACTAATGGCCAGGTGGCAGCTATTCCATCAGGTTCATCGGTAACTAATGATATGAAGGTGCAGATCTTTTTTACAGGAGGTACATCTGCATACAGGGGAACCAGGGTAGTTTCTGCTCCGATTGATGAAACAAGCCTAAGTTCGAAAACTTATGCTCAGTTAAAGAATTACGTGATTATCACCGGCCCTGGAACAACCAATAATAGTAATGGTTTTGATAAAGGGGGGGCATCAGCACCTTATGGTGTTACGTTAAATAAATACAATGAGCCTGCTACACTTAGTCAGTCACAATTCACACCTGTGGCTACACTAGGCGATGCTCTTTCAAAAGGGAATGGTGTTTTGATGTTCTATCGTGGCGACCGCTCTAATTATTCTGAAGCAACGGCTTTAACATCCAACAAGGTAAATGCTCCGTATGCTACCCCTGAAAGCACTACCATGCAGTGGACTGGTCCTATCAACCAGGGAGACGTTACCGTAAATTTAAGTTATACAAACAATTCTGGAGAGCCTTCTTACAATGGCTATAACCTTGTTGGTAATCCATATCCGGCTACTATAGACTGGACTTTGGTTACCAAAAACAACGTTGGTAGTATTATCCGTGTTATTAAAGCAGGGGGAGGTATGGCAACCTATAGTGACACCGCTTCTATAAATGGAGGGGTTCGATACATTGCTCCAGGACAAGGGTTTTACGTCAAAGCTAATGGTAGCGGTGCTTCAATTACGTTTACAGAAAGTGCAAAGGTAACATCGGCTACTCCGGGGAGATTTCTTTATTCTGGTAACAAGGATTTCTTATTAGCCTCTGGTTTTGAGGCACCCAAAGTTTCCAGTGCTGGGATCAGGTTGCTTCGGATGAATCTTCAGGATGATGCGAATAAAGACGAAACTGTAGCCTTGTTCCAGAGCGGACAATCATTCTCAGCCACCAGCTCCGATGTTATCTTTATGGGAGGAAGCACGGTTTCTCTGAGCACAATTTCAAGTGACAATCAAAAGCTTACTATTAATTATATGCCCGAATTGCAGGCTTCTACAGAAGTGAAGCTGAGCATTAGCTCAACCAATTCCGGATCAATGAAATTGAATTTTACAGATTTGACTGCGGTTGATAATAGTAACCTTTATTTAAAGGATGCTTATTTGGATAAAATCGTGGACGTTAAAGCTGAACCAACTTATTCATTTACAATTGATAAGAATGTTGCGTCTACTTTTGGCGATAACAGGTTGAGCTTGATCATTACACCTATCTCTACTTTGCCGGTAAAAATCTCAGCATTTAAGGCTGCAAAAGCAGTTGCTGGTGCGAAACTTAGCTGGAATGTTTCATCGGAAACAAAAGTAGCGAGGTATGAAGTGGAACGGTCTGCTAATTCAACCGACTTTGTGAAGCTTGCGGAGGTTGTGGATTTAGGTAAGGCTTCTTACACGGTTTATGATGCCAATCCGGCTGTTGCTCAGAATTATTATCGTATTAAAATCTACGATGATAACGGTACTTTCAATTATTCTGCAATTGCTTCTGTTGATTATTCGTTAAGTGCAGCTTCAGTACTTTCGGTTTATCCAAATCCTGCATCTGATGTTGTGATGGTAAAACTTCCTGAAGCTAAAGCCGTTCATGTGTCTATTATTGATCTGGCCGGAAGAGAAGTGAAATCAGCAGATATCAGCTCGACCTCTTTAGTACAGCAAAATATTTCGGACTTGCAGAAAGGTCTTTACATTATTCAGATCAGCGACAGCAAATCCAAAGAGGTTCTTTTAAAAGAGAAATTTGGTGTAGAGCGATAAGATATATTATTGATTAAAACAGAAAAGGGAAGCTTGCTCAGGTAAGATTCCCTTTTCTGTTTTTGGGGAGTATAATCAGCTGGTGGATTGGTATCAATGAGACTTTAGCCAGTGCTCTTGATTGAACGGCGTTTCGCTTAAGGGTATCTATATAATTGAAATAGATGTATCTTTGAAAGAAGAGTTCGACTATAAATATGCAGTTTGTAGTGCGTGTGGGACTTTTCTCGCCCTCTGGGAGAGATGCCGAAGGCAGAGAGGGTATAAGACTATGCTTAAGGTGCTTATTTTGAATTATTTAATAAACTAAAAATAATCAAACTCAGGTTTGAAAGAAGAAGCTCTCTATTATATGGCTGAATTTGCAGAGAAATATATTAATCCTTTTACTGATTATGGCTTCAAAAAGCTGTTCGGAGAAGAGCCTAATAAAGACCTTTTACTGGATTTTTTAAATGTTTTGCTTAAGGAAGAACAAGGTGAAATTGTTGATCTTACCTACTTGAAAAACGAAAACCTTGGTACTAATGAGCTGGACAGGAGAGCAATTTTTGATATTTATTGTGAAAATGCAAGGGGTGAAAAATTCATTGTAGAGTTACAAAAAACGAAACAGAATTTCTTTAAGGATCGCACTCTGTATTATTCTACATTTCCAATAAGGGAACAAGCAAAAAGAGCAGATTGGAACTACGAACTTAAGTCAGTTTATACGGTGGCAATTCTGGATTTTGTATTTGATGAGGATAAAGATGAGCATGGAAAATATCGATATGATATAAAGTTATCGGACATCGAAACCAAAAAGGTCTTTTACGATAAACTTACTTTTATCTATTTGGAAATGCCGAAGTTTAACAAAACCATTGATCAGCTCGAATCGAGATTTGATAAATGGCTCTTTGTTTTGAAGAATCTGAATAAATTGGACCGGATTCCTGACAAACTCAGGGAACGGGTTTTCGATAAATTGTTTCAAACAGCCGAGATAGCTAAGTTTAATCCTGAGCAAGTTCAGTCTTATGAAGATAGCTTGAAATACTACAGGGATCTAAAAAATTCGTTAGATACTGCCCGGGAGGAAGGCAGGGAAATTGGCATTGAAGAAGGTAAAAAGCTTGGTATTGAAGAAAACCAAGTGTTGATGGTTAGACGATCATTGGATGAAGGATTATCCGTGTCTACTGTTGCAAAAATTACTGGCTTGTCTGAAACTCAGATCAACAAAATTCGGGACAATATATAAGTGCCTCACACGATCTGTTTGTCATTGTTGTATTGATAAAAGAGATGATCTGTCTTTAATCTTTCCCTTTAGTATTTAACAAATCTCCTTTATTACGTTTGTATTCCGTAGGAGTACAATTATACTGCGCCTTAAATACCGTAGAGAAATAAGTTGGAGATGCAAAACCAACCTGGTAAGTGATCTCCGAAATAGTTAAATTCTCATTTAACAGCAGGTATTTAGCTCTTTGTAAGCGGCGATTCAGAATATAATCAGTAATGTTTGTATCCATTAAAGCTTTCACCTTCCTGTAGAGCTGCACCCGCGAAATCCCGATGCTTTTACAAATGTCGTCTACGCTGAAATTCTCGTTAGATAGATTGCTTTCCACAATACCTGAAAACTCGTTCAAAAATTTCTTGTCCAGTTTGTTTGTGATGATGTTTTTGTTATCGGCAGGAAGCTCTGTGGTATACCTCGATTTAAGGAGATTACGATTAAATAGCAGGTTTTTTACACTGGCTTTTAAATATTGTAGATTAAAGGGCTTGGTGATATAAGCATCTGCCATGGTACCTATTCCTTCAATTTGTTGTTCGGCGCTGCCTTTTGCCGTTAATAAAATGAGCGGGATATGAGATGTACGGATATCTTCCTTAAGTATCTGGGCTATTTCAGTTCCGGTTTTATTAGGAAGTACGATGTCCGAAATGATAATGTCGGGCACACGGTCGAAAGCTTCACGGACTCCTTTTAAACCATCTCCGGTTGAGTAAACCTCATATTCAAGTGAGAATTTCTGATGCAGGAAGTTTCGCAGATCTTCATTATCCTCAATAATTAAAACCGAATATTCTTTGGGGCCTGCAAAAGCATCCACTCCGGCAGGCTCTTCAATGTTTTCTAAGTCGGTTGTATATATTCTTACATTATCGTAGCTGCTGATATCATCACTGGTCTGAGCTGACTTTTCAGCTTCGCTTAAATGCGTTTCTCCTTCAGGTAATAAAATGGTAAAGGTAGTGCCAATTCCTTGCCGGGATTTTATTGAAATATCACCTTTGTGCAAACGAATAATCTCTTTGGTAAGGGCTAAGCCTAAACCAGAGCCTTTTGACTGATCGGCTTTGCCTTGATAAAACAGATCGAAGGCATGCTGGCTTTCTTCCTCCGTCATGCCGATTCCTGTGTCCTGAACAGATATTTCGACATTTTTACCGTCTTCACACTGCTTGATATTAACCGTAATCCGGCCACCATCTCGTGTAAATTTAAAGGAGTTGGAAAGGAGGTTAAACAGAACTTTGTCCAACATATTATTATCATACCAAAGCTTGATCTCCTTAGAAGAGGAGATCAGTTTAAGTTCAATGTGACGTTTATGGGCAATATCTTTAAAGGACGACAAAATATCCTTGCAAAAAGTAACCACATTTCCCTGACTGGCCTGAATTTTCATCCCATCATATTCGATTTTTCGGAAGTCGATAAGCTGATTAACCATTCGAAGAAGTCGAAGTACATTTCTATTGATCAGCTGCAGGTTTTCTTTGAGGTTCAGAGGAACCTTGCTATCAGCTATTAAATCTTCCAGCGGACTTAAAATCAGCGTTAGCGGGGTGCGAAACTCGTGTGATATATTGGTAAAGAAATTGAATTTTGCCTCGGATGCAACCTTCGCTTTCGCCGACATTTCTAGCAACTGCTGCTGCTGACGCGTAATTTCATTGTTCTTGGCTTCAAGTTTTTTGTTGTTCTTCCAGTTTTCAGACAGAGCAATCAATGCAACACCTCCAAAAACCAAGGCAAGCACAAGGCTTACAACAAGGATATTTAGTACGGATTGCTGATCTTTATAGATGCGGTTTTGCTCGTCAAGCATATCCTGCTGACGCTTAATGTCTTTCTGCTGACTTTCGATTTTTTCCGACTGCATTTTCATAAGCTGCACGTTGGTAGAATCAATTACCACTGTTTTTAAGATATTTTCTTTCTCAAAGGGTTCCTGGTTTAGAATGGCTAATGCGGTACGGATCGCCTCTTTTCCGCCCGTAGGATAGAGCATAGAGGCAGCTAAAATATTCTCGGCTACCAGGCGCTGTCCATTATCTGGCAAGGCATCCACTCCTACGATTTTTACACCAACGGTGGCTTTTTTCTTCTTTAAGGCGTTGTATGATCCTAAGGCCATTTCATCATTGTGGGCAAAAATGGCATCTATTTTTGTGTTCGCTATGGCTGATACTTGTTGTTCAGCTTTTTGAATGAGCCAGTCGCCATACACCTGTTTTGAAATCTTGATCCCGGGGAAAGGCTTAATTGCATCGTAAAAACCCCTCTGTCTTTCAATGGCCGGAGAAGAGCCGGGAAGGCCCATCACTTCTACTATTTCCCCCTTTTGCTTCAGTCGGCTGGCCAGGTATTCTCCGGCACGTTTACCAATTTCGTAATTGTTGGCACCTACATAAGCCGTATAAAGGCTGGAAGAGGTTTTTCTATCGATAACAACCACTGGTATTCCTTTATTAAATGCCTCTTCAACTACCGGGGTGAGCGGTTTCGCTTCGTTAGGAGAGATGATCAGCAGATCAATTTTTTTATTTAACAGAGCTTCAACTTGCTCAACTTGCGTTTTGCTATTATTGTTCGCATCCTCGTAAAGCAGAGTCACTCCTGAGTGAAAGATTAACTCACGTTTCATTTCATCAAGCATTGTTTTCCGCCACTGATCTGAGCCAACACATTGTGAGAAACCAATCACATAGTCTTCTTCCTTAACCGCTTTTGTTGTTTTTGAGCAAGATGGTAAGAGCAACAACGCAAAAAAGAATAGTAGCACTGCAGAAGCGTTAACAGATGTTCTAAAAGCTAATTTAACTTTCGACATAGCATGATGGTTGGTTTACAATTGGTGATTTCGAGACGCAAGAACTAAGTTAAGAGTTATTATCGCCTTTCTCAAATACAATGAAGTTGCTCCCCTTATTGGTGCTTAAATTAGTCTGATTTCATGGTGAAAATGATTAGATGAATGAAACAATTTTTAAATTGTATGAGATAAATATTAAAGAGTAGTTCTATTTTAGGTAAGTGCGTCTTTGTGTAATTGTTTGATTTTTAATCTATTGTGGTTTTTTTAATGTTTTTTAGGAATTGATATAAAAGTTAAGGATTAAATGATCGATTTGAGGCCCATTTCTGACGTCTTCGTCTCCACCTAAGGACAGATCCTGAACTGAATATAGTATGCCATTGTTTGTAAGCGACTTGTAAAGCCTTTTTATACATTTTCCCCCCCTCAAATGGACATTTTCCCCATTCCCGGAAAGAGGCTTATTTGTTGACATTTGAGTTTCAATCTTCTTATTAAATCGATTTACTAATAAGGAATAGGAGGTTGAGAAGCTAACCAAAAATATAAAAATTAAAATATCTGTAAACTTAAAGGAGTTACAGCTTCCCATAGAAGTTTCGTAGCTTAAATCATACGGCGTTTTCAATTTGCATAAAACGCTGTATCCGAGAAATTCTAATATTAAAGTATTTACAAATTACATCTACAGGATGTGTTTGTTAACGTCGCTTCGGAGAGTTTATATCCGAAAAATAGGAAATGTTCTTCCTTGTTCTGTTATGGCGGCCCGTTCAATACGCTTTTTATATACAACATATTAAGAAGGCGGAGTTAATCGCTGCACATGATAATTCTATTGAGAATCAATTACTAATCAGTTTAATTAAATTAATCATTGTATGAAAAGAATCTACGTTTTTATTCTTTGCTTAATGCTCATGGTCTGCCACTCGGTACGGTCGCAAACCTTTGTGCACCCGGGGGCTCCACTTTCAAAGTCAGACCTCGATATTCTGAAGGCACACGTGCAGGCCGGTGATTACCCCTGGAAACAGGCTTACGATATCATGGCGGCAGATGGGAAATCTCAATTGACCTACACCATGCAGGGGCCTTTTGCTACGGTTAGCCGTAGCCCTGATCTAAATCGTAACCAATGGGCAAACGATATGGCCGCTGCCTTTAATTTATCACTAATGTGGTATTTTACCGGCAATCAGGATTATGCTATAAAAGCGAGGGATATTTTAGTAGCATGGGCCACTACCCAAACTGAATTTACAGGGCAGCTGGGAGGCCTGGACATAGGTGATTACGCTTATGCCTATGGCGGTGCTGCCTCCATCCTTCGGGGCACCTGGAGCGGCTGGACGGCTGCCAATACCACAGCAGTACAAAATCTGTTTAATAACGTTTACTGGGCACCTGCAGGTTGTGCCGGTTATGCTTTAGGGCCAGCCAATAAAGGCACATTGAGTATATCCGCAGGAGCGGTGATCGCGGCCTTTTCCGATGATCCCGCTAAAATTGCCCATATTGTCCATTTGGCAAGATACATAGGTTCAACAGGACTTAAAAATACCTTGCCCAGCGGTCAGAATGGAGAGAGTTTAAGGGACCAGGGGCATGCCCACGGCACATGGAACAATCTGGCCTTCGCGGCAGAAGT
>Ga0307408_100000641_pt1 | contig 29372 bp, 26 predicted proteins | sample 322Cmetagenome_FD_202116 | JGI IMG/M metagenome (GOLD analysis project Ga0307408, IMG submission 202116) | Maize rhizosphere microbial communities from greenhouse at UC Davis, California, United States - 322HYB-C-3 | ecosystem: Host-associated > Plants > Roots > Rhizosphere > Soil | place...
GCGGTGCGTACTCCCAGAGATCGTTCCTTGCCTCGTGTTTTTCTGGATCACCCATATCGGTCACGTTCGAAGCAATAATAAGGACTTTCTTTTCATTGGCTGCATGAGCTGGCGTGTTGGAAAAAACAATTTGAGAAAAAACTAACGAGGAGAATAATAAAGTGATAGTTACAAGAGATAATCTTAACGACATATGCTTTCCAATTTGGCTAGTTAAAATCCTGATTTAACTCATGACTTATCGAGCTACGACTAACTGTTTACAAGCCTGACATTCAATGTCTTAGCGGCCGCCTCCAAAATCGTTCGGGAGCATTATCTTCACGCAAAGCCCACCACCCTTTCGGTTTTCAAGGGAAATATGTCCACGGTGAGCATCCACTATTTCGCGGCAGAGAGACAAACCTATTCCACTGCCGGATTGTTTGGTGGTGTAAAAGGGCAGCAACGCACTTTCCATAATGCTGGTAGACATACCTGTGCCCCGATCCAAAACTTGTAGCACACTACATTGACTGTTTTGCTCCAGAGTCAACCATATTTGATCTGTAGCTGAGCCGGATTCGTGCGCGTTTTTCAGCAAATTGGTAATCACTTGTTGAATCTGCACCGGGTCGAAATATCCGGGGCTGACTGGCACATTTCCGTCAAAAGAAAATTCCAGGGCTACCGACAGTTTTTTTATAAATTCTGACCAATCAACTATTTTCTTTTCGGGTATTGGCAGTTTGGCAATTCGCGCATAGCCATCAATGAAGTGCTTAAGATGCTGGGCCCGCTCACCAATAGTTTCGAAAACGACGCTCAACTGATTGTACTTTTCCTGCTCCACCAAAAGCTGCCCGGAATGCGCCATTGAAGAGATGGGTGCTAACGAGTTATTGAGTTCATGGGTAATAGTGCGAATCACTTTTTTCCATATCACAGCCTCCTGACGATGGAGTTCGAAGGTCATTCGCTTGATCAGCAACACCTCATGCTTTCGTGCGTTAAGAATAAAACGGCCGGTAGTAATGTGATAAAGCTCATCCCCTGAACTCTCCCTCACCCTGAATAACCCCTCTTTTCGCTGGGAGATAATTTCCCTCAGCAAATCAGATGTCGCCTTGATAGCATCGGAAAAGTACAAGCCATTAATCGGCCTGCCGGCGTTGAGAATGTCTTTTGCAAAACCATTTGAATAAATAACCCGATCTTCTTGATCAATGAGCACAACCCCCATGTTGGAATGTTGAATAACCATATCCAGCAATAATTCGCGCTGATAGACATGCTGGCGCTCATTGCGCAATTTTTCAGACAACTGATTAAATATAATGATGATTTCGTTTAACTCGTCCTTCCCTGTATTGGCGATACTTACGCTGAAATCGTTATCCATCAAGTTCAACATACCATTATGGATAGCTGCAATTTTGATCTTGTGATCTTGTGCCAATTTACGCACCAGCCAGATCGAAATCACTAGCGATATTGGTAGAGCAACCGCCAGCGCGGCCATTAACTCATCGATGAATATTGAAAACAGAACAAGAATGCACAGGCCAAGGGTGACCGATAGCGCCACTATTGCGCTGAGTTTTCCTTCGAGGGAGAACTTTCTATTGGTTGTATTCAATCTGATATTTTTCCAATCGACGGTAGAGAGCTTGACGTGAAAATCCCAACTGTCGCGCGGCTTGGGCAACAACACCCTGATTTTGTTTTAGCACCATTTCGATAACCTCGCGCGAGGGTTCTGCGATCACGGGTTTATAATTGTCAATTGAGGTTTCATTGATGGGCAAACCAAAATCGTTGAGCTGCAACTTTTCTCCCTCGTTCAATATCAGCGCTCGCTGGCAAGCATTTTCCAATTCACGTACGTTCCCCGGCCAAGGGTAACAATGCAATGCGTGCAAGACAGAATGATCCAGTTGCGCCTGCCCACCAAGAAAATGGTGTATAAGCGGTAATATATCGTCCTTACGATCCACCAAGGCGGGAACTTTTAGTTCAAACACGTTCAAGCGATAAAACAAATCTTCGCGAAATTCACCATTTTTTATAGCGCGTTCAAGATTAGTGTTGGTGGCGCTAATAACCCGCACATGACAATGACGGGTTTCGCTGGAGCCCAACCGCTCAAATTCCCCGGATTGTAAAACCCGCAATAATTTTGCCTGCCCCGATGCCGACAAATTTCCCAGCTCGTCAAGAAAGAGAGTACCTCCATCCGCTGCTTCAAACCGACCGATACGCCTTTTGCTGATGCCGGTATAAGCCCCCGCTTCAGCACCAAACAATTCGGCCTCTATTAATTCCTGCGGTAGTGCGCCGACATTGACACACACAAATGGCCCCGTGCTTACGCGCGAATTTGCCTGAATAATTTGCGCAATTTTTTCCTTGCCTGAACCGTTAGGGCCAGTGATCAGTACCGGTACATCCGCGCGCGCAATTTTTACCGCAAGGCTGACTAATGCATGCATTGCAGCACTTTGGTAAACGAGCCCACAAAGATTCGCGGTTTCTGACAAGCGTGTTTTTTCTGTCAGTAAGGTTTGCGCTTGCGATCGCTGCTGCTGTTGCAAGTCTTCCAGTTCCAATAAATTTTTAATCGTGGTCACTAACTTAATATCGTCCCAGGGCTTGGCGATATAATCAGCGGCACCACTCTTAACTAACTCTATAGCGGTTTCAAGTTGCGTCCATGCGGTGATCAAAATGATGGGGATGTCGGGCCGAATTTGCCTAAGCCTGTAAAACAGCGCCTTGCCCTCCTCACCCGAGGTAGTGTCCTCGGAAAAATTCATATCCTGCACAACCAAAGCGATGTTGCCATCTTCTTCCAAGCGCTTGGTCGCCGCTTGTGGTGTCAGCGCAATTTCAGCAGCAATACCATGCACGTCAAGCAACAAATGAAGTGCTTTTCCGACGGCGGGATTGTCATCAACAATCAGAATTTTTTGAGCGGATTCTTTTGGCATACATCCCACACACATTTAAACATTGGAGACAGCTTCAACAGGTGAAATCTGCGCGGCTTTTCTAACCGGCGAATAGGCTGCCAACAAGGTAACCAACAATATAAAAATTACGGTTATCAGCACATATTCTATGCGCAGCAATTCCATTCCTTGGGTTCGTGCCATGTAGCTACTATTCACATAAGCGATAACACTACCAATAATTGCAGAGCATAGCACCAAGGTGGCATTTTCCAGCATGAAATAACGCATAACCCCTGCCTTGGTAGAACCCAGTGCACGCCGGATACCAATGTGTTTGCGACGCTGGGTGACCCAAAATGTGGTAAGGCCAAAAATCCCCAAGGCGTTAACGAACGTCAGTAGAAATATCACGAACGATAAAATTTTGATCATTGCATAATCGCTGGTGTAGGTCTCGCGCTTTATTTGCTCTACTGATTTTTCGTCCACAATCAAACGCGTGCTGTCGATTTCGCGTAGTTTTTCAACCACAGCGAGCATTATTTCATCCCGCTGCGCACTATTGGTTCGCACAAGATAATTGATTGCATTATCTTTCATAATCTCGGGAAGAATTGTCGCACTGGTTTCGAAATCCGAGTCAGGCCAGGGGCCCATCAAGCGATCAACAACACCTATGATAGTTAATTGGGCATTTCCCATGTATACCGTTTTACCGACAGAGGATTCATTGGGGAACATTTTCTCGGCAAGATGCCGGGTGATAATAACAACAATCTGTTCCGGTGTATTTTCTTGCGCAAAAAAGTTGACTTCGTTTGCATTAAAATTTCGTCCTTCTATTAATGTCAATCCTAGTGTCGGCAAAGCATGGTCGGTCATTTCATAAATCGCAGTGGGAAAATCTGCGAGTTTGTTGTCCGGATTGATATAAAGTGACGAAGAAGATCCACCTCCCGATAAGGGCAGGCTTGATATAGGTGTAGCTCCAATAACGCCCGGTGTCGCACGAATAATTTCCATATCTCTTTCCACGATTTGCTCCATGTCTAACTCAGGTGTATTTTTTCGCATCCACAACTTGAACAATTCTTTTTCTACCAATCCACTGGGTCGCTCAATTTTGGCTATGCGCTCGCTGACGACAAACAAGGCCGTACTGACCACGGCAATGGTGAGGGAAAGCTGAAGAATAATCAGCAAAGGCCCGGTTTTATTTCGCCACAAACTTTTCATAATGGGCATGATGTCTAACATAACATTATCCTGATTTGCGTTATTGGGTTTTGAGATATTTTGCGGGCGCCGCGTGACTAATTCGCCATGCGGGCAAAAAACCACTCAACAGGCTTGCCAACAGCGCAAGAAAAATAGCCGCGACAACTGTGACACCATTAAAGACAGCAACATTCTCGTAGTTGCTATAAAGTGCGCGCACAGCGGCCAGTCCGCCGAGCGATAAAAGTAACCCGAGTAAAGCACCCGCAACGCCAACGATAAATGCTTCTGTCAGGTGTTGAAAAAATATTGAATGACGACTCGCGCCGAGAGCTCGTCTAATACCGGCTTCAGGGGCTTTGCGCAGAAATTTTGCGAGCATTAATACTGTGCTATTGACCAAGCAAATCATCAAAAATACGAATGAGATCATTAATAATTGGTTATTGTCTTTCGACACTACCTTATTAATATTAAGCCATTCTTGTGGTGTATTCAGTTGATAGCCTGGTGATCGTTTGAAACGACCTTGCTCTTTTTGCGTGGAAATATAATTTTCCAGGAACTGGGTAAATTCCTGCCGCTTTTCAGCAGAATTAAGACTGACCCAGGCTTGTATCCAGACAGTCTCACTTTGTAAAAATTCCTGATGATTTCGTATGTTTTCATCTGACCAATTCTGATAATTGCCCCAACCTTGATAAGGTTTGGCTGCCGAAAAAAAGAATGGAATGTAAGCATCAGCTGCTGCTTCAAACGGCAGATTATTCAAATCGTAAACATTGGGCACCAGCTGCCATTTGTCACTGATTACACCCACTACCGTAAATAGCTCGCCATCCATCAAAATAGTTTGGCCCAAACTATTCTCACCTTTAAAGAATTTGTTGTTCATACCTTCACTAAGAACAACCGCATACTCGGGGCCATCGTCTGTGTTTTTACCCCAGGGACCGCCGTAAATGAATTGCACATCAAACATGCTGAAAAAATCACGCGTGGTCATGCGCGTCGCATGGGCGGACGGAAGTTCTGTAGATTCCGGAAGCTGAATAGTGAGCCCTGCTTTACGCATGATGACGGTTTCATCCGCTAGATGTGCATCGTAAAGTGCTTTGGCGTCCTGATAGGTCACTTGAGGTGGAATAGCGTTGAGCGCAAAATATTCCCGTTCTGGATCCCAGGCATTAAGTTGCACCGCAAAAATTCGGTCATTTTTATGCGCCATGGGATTACTGGACACCACAGAATGCATGGTGAGAATTGTTAGATTGGCAGCGATACCTGTTGCGATGGCAAGAACCATCAACAGGGACAAAACAGGTGTGTTGCGCAGACTATGCAACGACAATCGCAAATAATATTTCCACATTTTTTCGCTTCCATTTTTGTTGAAGTCATTAAGGCTAAATAGTATTTTCCGCCACTTTTTTTCCAGCAGCATCCGAATTGTGTGTGGAATCAACATAAGATTCATAAATTTTAAAATCAGTGACTTGTCCGTCCACGATTTGTATATTGCGATGGGCGCGTCGTGCCAGATCTGGATCGTGGGTCACCATTACAACAGTCATACCATTTTTATTGATATCTTCCAGCATATCCATAACTTGTCGCGCCATCAGTGAATCGAGGTTACCGGTTGGCTCATCCGCTAGTAAAAATTTAGGTTCACCGGCAAGCGCACGTGCGATGGCAACCCGCTGCTGTTGCCCACCCGACAATTGAGAAGGAAGATGGCGTGCGCGTGCGGCCAGCCCCACCATCTCCAGTGCGTTAATAATTCGCTTTTTTCTTTCCGCTGAGGAAAACCCACGGTAACGCAGTGGAACATCAACATTGTCAAAAATATTGAGATCTGAAATCAGGTTAAAACCCTGAAAAATAAATCCAATTTTTTCGTTTCGTAATTTTGATCTGATGTTGTCATTTAATCGGCTAACATCGTTCCCATCCAACCAATACTGCCCTTCTTCAAATGTTTCCAATAACCCGGCGATATTAAGAAAAGTCGTTTTGCCAGAGCCCGAAGGGCCTGTAACCGCGACAAACTCACCTTCTTTTACCTCCAGATTAAAATCACGCAGGGCATGGGTTTCGATCATGTCGGTTCGGTATATTTTTTTTACGGATTGCATTTTCAACATGGAGCTTTCTCCTGAAATTAATCTGTTATCAAAATTTGTTCGTCAGTGGCTGTAGTCGTCAGTGATGAAATGATGATGCTGTCGCCCTCTTGCAAGCCATCCGCAATTTCAATGTGCTTCAGGCTTGAGCCACCGAGCACCACAGGTACACGCAGTGCTTTATTGTTTTGCAATTTGTAAACATGACCACGAAAGCCATCAAAGAATGAACCACGATTAACAATGAGCGCATTGGGTTTGTTTTCCAAAAAAATCTTCGCAGTCAAACGCTGACTCTGACGCAGATTTTCAGGCAGTACATCAGTGAAACGAATACGCGCACTGACACCGCCGTCAACCACCTCAGGCGATATGGCAGTGACCATGCCAAGATAAGTTGCACCACCCAAGGTAATTTCTGCTTGCATGAGTGGCGCTATGTCATCAGCAAAACCCTCAGGCACTATCGCCTCCACTTCAAACGCACTCAAATCAACAACAGTAATCAGCGCTTGATTAGCGGCAACCGCCTGCTTGTTAATCACCTGAACATTCCCCACCATACCGGACACCGGTGACCTGATCGTTAATTCATGCACACGCCGTTGTAACGCATCCACCAAAAGCTGCTGGCTTTTGAGCTGCAATTCCAATGATTCAACATCAAAACCCAGTGACTCATTCGCTAGTTCGCCATTTTGTTTGGCTTGTATCAGCTCCAGTTTGGCCCGCTCCAGATCATCCTCGGCTTTTTCATAATCCAGCTGCCGGATAAGTTTTTTACTGATGGCTTCATCCGCACGCAGCTTTTCACGCATCATGGCTTTTTCGCTGACGTACGCCATGGCGATGATTTGCTCCAGCTCCAACTTGCGACGTTTTGATTCTATTTTTTGGCGGCCAAGATCGGCTTGAACACGTGTAAGGTTGGCCGTTTCCCGCGCGAGCAATTCATTTAAATCCGGGCTAACAATAGTAGCGAGCACTTGATCGCGCGCCACCGTATCGCCCGCTTTAACCGCCAGATCGATATACCCCTGCTCGGGGCTAAACAAAGTGGGGCTATTCGCGGCAACAATTCGCCCTTGCGAAACCACTTCACGCACCAAGGTACCGCGCTCCACCATCGCAACGCGAATCGCAGACCGCTCCACCACCAGCCCCGACATAGACACATTGGCCACATAAATAAACGCCGACACAACAACACCAATTAACAACGCCACTGCACCCACAATAACAATACGCCTGTTCTTGCGGCTCGCTTGACCCAACATAAGATCCTGCGCAGAGGTATCGGCAATTTTCATATTCATACAACATCACTCGGGGACTTTTGCTTTAGCATTTCAAAGCCCGTACCAACTGCGCGGAAAATTTTTAACCCGATGTTTTATAAGAAGTTATTTATTATCGTAGCGATGTTGAGTGACTACAGAGTGTCCGAAGAATGTGTCCGCTGCGGTTAATTTGAACGGAGCGGACAGGTGATGAGAGTGATATATGGGAAGAAGGGAATGTTGCGTTTGCTGTAGGTTAATTATGACTGCCAAAGCCACGGGACAATTACAAACCCTCCAGCGGAGGCAAAGTCGGGACGATGCTTAACTATTTAAATAATTTAATCAAGGGCATCATAGAGTTTCATGACTTTCCTTCTAGCTTCCTCAGATCTTGATATATGTACAAATTCCAACAAAATAACAAATACGATAGCTTGCAGAATGCCTAGCAAGTAACTAACTTCTGATTCAGGAGCATTGGGAGCAATTATGTTATCAGGACTGAAGTTACTTAATGGATTTTGATTGCCTCCATGTATGTAACTATGGAGAATGTTATTTATTTTAAGCTTTTCATCAGCAAGAAGATCTACAAGATCACTTTTCCCTTTTATTAAAGAGTGGATAGTTTTCGTGTTAGGCCACTCGTCATTGTTCATCGCGCTATCTAATTCCAAGCCTGAGGCTAACCTGCTCAACCAATATGAGCGAAACAGATATTCAAAAAGCGATCGAAATAGGATATTTGCAGATACAAAATTTCTATTTGTAATTAGGATCTGCATCCCGTCACAAATGTTCAATGTTGAATATAACATTGCCCCTTTGAAGCGATTCTGATTATCGCCCTCAATGGTTAGAGCTTCAACTATAGTCCACGCTTTCTCAAGATATTCTCTTGTATCAAAAACTTTTTTCATGTGAGGATTTCCAACTATATGTCTTCGCCCTACTTTCTCCAAAGGTATTAAAAAATATCTAGACTCTCACTTTCTGATCAACTTAAGGAAAAACTTAGGGAAATATATTGTACTACCCTTTACCGCTTGGGTACGCCCGCTTTGAGCACACCACTGACCGTTAGCCTGTTGCGGTTCGCAAGCTCAACAGCAACCTATCGGCACAATGTCAACGAATATCATTTATTCGCAGGCAACACCATTACAACGCATAACTTCACAAATTCTTTCTACCGCCCACCAGCGACCGAACACATCACTCTAATGCAATTAAACCACCCGCCACTCCACAGGCAGCGCCTCTGCCAAATAATCCATAAACGCGCGCACTTTGGGGGTTAATTGGTGACGGTCGCGCACGCAGGCGTAAATATCCAGTGGTTCGATTTCGGCGTTAAAGCCGGTGCATTCGTCGCAGGTGAATAATTCTTTTAATTCGCCGCGGCGCAAATAATCGTTGGCGACGAAGGCGGCCAAGCGGGTGATGCCGCCGCCTGCAATAGCGAGGCGCGCGAGTACGTCGATGTCGTCACTGATAATGGCGGGGCGCACTTCTGCATCAAAACGCAAACCGTTTTCCACAAAACCCCAACGCAAAAAACGCCCGTCAACGGCGAGGCGAAAAACCAGACAATCGTGATCGCGTAAATCGGCGGGGGTTTTGGGGCGGCCTGCACGGGCAATATAGTCAGGCGATGCGCAAAAAATGGTGGGAACAGCGGCGATTTTGCGCGCGATCAACCCTTCATCCAATTGCTGTTTGATGCGGATGCTGACATCCACCGATTCCTGCACGTGATCCACGCGCCGGTCGGTTGAGGTGAGTTCAATTTCCAGGCGTGGATAGCGCTGGTTAAAGGCAGGAATCAGGGGAGCGAGTACATGACGGCTAAACGCGGCAGTAGAGGCGATGCACAACCTCCCTTGCAGCTCGTGCTGCGCATCGGTCACGGCGGCGCGCGCCAGTTCCAGCTCATGGATTAAGAGCGCGACTTTGTCGTAGTAGACGCGGCCGGCATCGGTCATTGCCAAACTGCGGGTGGTGCGGGTGAGGAGGCGCACATCCAGATAAGACTCCAAACGGGCAATATTCTGGCTGGTCGCCGCAGCGCTGATGCCCAAGCGGCGCGCCGCCGCCGCAATGCTGCCGCCCTCTACTGCCCGCACAAAACATTCAATACCCCGTAATGTATCCATCGTCATAACTTCCGAATAAACAAATTGATTACTAAGTTTTACTTAATATAGCAGAAGCCCCTACTGATCTACCGCGCGTAACTGCCAAGCCGTAAAGTGCACTCACTTGCAGGCAAAAGTGCCTGCATGAGCCAATCAAGAGCCTTATTCCCGAGGAAACTGTATGCAAGAAGCCAATATCGACATCACCCTTAAACCCTCCAACAGCCGCAAGCTGCCTGCCCGCTTCACGCCGGTTGTGTTCGCGTTTTATATGTCGGCGATCATGGCGTTCCTGATGTCGCTGATTATTGTGGCGGCCAACAGCGGCATTTCCGGCCACTACCTGGCACAGGTAGTCCACGCTTACAGCATTGCCATGCCTTCGGCCTTCTTTTGTATTTTGCTGGTGCGCCCGCTGGTGATGACTCTCGTTAAGCACACGGTAAAAAATTAACCTGTTCACCATCGATATGGATTACCCTTCGGTTTAATCGAAATGGCTTTAAGGAGATCGACAAGATGAAAACAGCATTAGTCACCGGCGCAAACCGCGGCATTGGTTTGGCATTGTGCAAAACCTATCTGGCGCAGGGTTGGAAAGTGATTGGCTTGTGCCGCACCGCATCGCCGGAGTTAACCGAATCGGGCGCGCGCGTTATTGCCGGAGTGGATGTGACAGATGCGCAAGCGCTCGCGCAGCTCGCTGATACACTGGAGGGCAAATCGATTGATTTGCTGATCAACAATGCCGGTATTTTTTTGCATGAAGAATTGGGCAATATTGATTACCACTCCATCCAGCAACAATTTCTTATTAACGCCGAAGCGCCTTTGCGTGTAACTGAAGCTTTGCTCGGGAATTTAACGGCGGGCGCAAAAATCGCTTTTATCACCAGCCGCATGGGTTCGATTGCTGATAACAGCTCGGGCGGCTATTACGGTTATCGCATGTCAAAGGCTGCACTTAATGCGGCCGCCATGTCGCTCGCGCGGGATTTAAAACCGCGCGGTATTGCCGTGGCGATACTGCACCCGGGTTATGTGCAAACGGCGATGGTGAATTTCGGTGGCGATATTTCTGCGGAGGAATCTGCCCAGCGGTTGAGCAAACGCATTGATGGGTTAACGCCGGAAAACAGCGGCACTTTCTGGCATTCCAATGGTGATGTGTTGCCTTGGTAAAAGCTCGCGCGGGCACAGTTTTGTAAACAGGTGCCCGCCCAGCCAATGACACAAGATTTACGCTCGTTTAATCAACTCCAATACTTTTTCATAGCTGTCCACATTTTCCGGAGCCTTGATCATGGCAGCCAGGGTCGCCGCAGTGGCAGCAGCACGAATCACATCCATTGAAGTGCGGTGGGTGTTGGCCGACAACTGCGCTAATGACGATGCAAAAGCATCCATCACTGCGCGTGTGCCATAGCTAAAGTCGCCCGCTGAACCCAGCACATTTTGCAAAGCCGCGTGCACTGCTTCATCAACCTGCTCCTTGACATTCGCAGCCGCCAAGGTTTGGTCAAGGCTCGCTTTTGCGCTGTCGAGATTGGCTTTGATGCCTTCGGCACTGCGATCCGTATCCACAGAACAAATTAACGCAACACACATGGTGGTTGCAGCCTGCACCGTTACCGCGAACTGCTGCTGCGCATAGGTCGCATTGAGCGCCGCATTGGCAAGTGCCTGCGAGGTTGATTGAAAGAGATTGCCCATAGCAATAGCGGGCGACTCACCAATAGTTTTGGTATTGGCTTGCGTTACCGCATCAGTGATTTGAGAATTAACCGCTGTTGGAAAAGCCATATCAGGCTCCTGTTGAATGTGAAAAAACATACCTTGTAATGAAGCGCGCCCACATAATTGTGGGCGAACCTGTGTAGCCTAGCCAAACACGGCACTATCGCCAAGTTACACGCTATAACAGCGGACGGTAAAGACCGGTCAATGCCACTTCTGCATGCCAAATACAGGGCAAAATCAACTACACTGGGTAGTTATTATCTACCTGCCACCCAGGCTTCTACGCAAAGGACCATTCATGAAAAAACTCCGTTGGGGCGTGCTCAGCACCGCCAAAATCGGCCGCGAAAAAGTTATTCCCGCCCTGCAAAAATCCGTCCACAATCAAGTGCTCGCCATTTGTTCACGCGATGCACAAAGTGCGCGCCTTGTAGCCGATGAATTACACATCGAGCGCGCCTACGGCACTTATGAGGAGTTGTTGGCCGACCCGGATATCGATGCGATTTACAACCCATTGCCCAACCACTTGCATGTGGACTGGTCGATTAAAGCGTTGCAAGCAGGCAAACATGTTCTTTGCGAAAAACCGCTGGGCTTGAATACTGCCGATGCCCAACGACTGGTCGATGCCGCACAGGCTCATCCGCAGTTGAAAGTGATGGAGGCGTTTATGTATCGCTTTCATCCGCAATGGCAGTTGGCAAAACAACTGGTTGATGAAGGCCGTATCGGCAAATTGCATGCGGTGCATTCGCACTTTTCCTACAACAACCGCGAACCAAATAATATCCGCAATAAAGTGGATATGGGCGGCGGCGCGCTGCTGGATATCGGCTGCTATTCCATTTCACTATCGCGCTGGTTATTCAACGAAGAACCAACACAAGTACTCGGCCAGATCACACCCATGCCCGGTGAAGAAGTGGATTGCCTCACCTCTGGCATTATGGAATTTTCTGCTGGGAGTGCGAGCTTTACTGCGGCCACCAAAATTGAGCCCATACAATATGCCGAGGCAATCGGCGATGAGGGCAGCCTCTATCTTGACCGGCCTTTTTACAATGATGGCAGCGAACCCGTGCAGCGCGTTCGTATTACTCGCAATCGCGTGCAAGAGGTGATTGAAGTTCCCGACACCAATCACTACAGCGCTATGGGCGATGCCTTTGCACTCAGCATTTTCAACAACAGCTCTGTACCAACATCGCTGGATGATGCTATCGCCAATATGCGCGCGATTGATGCAATTTTTAAAAGCGCCGCAGAGCGCCAATGGATTGCACTGTAATTTATAAGTGACCACAAATTAGAAAGTAACGATTGCACTACAACAACATTTACTACAGCTAGTAGCAATAAAAACAATCGCTACCATTTTTAAATTCGTATCGTTTTTGGAGAAAATGCGTGTCAGATTTTTTAAGCAAGATGTGTTGCCTGCGTTATCTGCTGCTGTTAAGCCTGGTGGTCACTGGCGGACAAGTGTTGGCGGACGATCATAAAATTGAATCTAAAAAAATCGAACGTATTGCCCCAGCATTAAAAACGCTGGCACGCAGTGTCAAACAAAATGACAAAAGTGAAGCGCAAGTCATCTTGCGTAAAACGCAGGTGCATATCGACGAACAATTAATGAGCCACGCCACATCCTATGTGGCGGTCTACATTAACAGCGACGAAGCCGTGCGCGACTACAGCCAGATCAGCGTGAGCTTCAACAGCTTTTATGAAGACATAGCGCTTGAGTTTGCCAATGTACGCACACCTGACGGCAAGATGGATAGCATCAAAGCGGATGCCACCCAAATCCAGAGCCCAACCGACGAAAATTTTTATCACGACCGCAAGGAATTATTATTTTCGCTGCCGAACGTGCGCAAGGGTTCGATTATCGAATTCCAGTATCGCTACACCGATACCAAAAAAATGGTGCCCGACCAATGGTTTGATAGTTTCAGTTTTCACTGGTGGGAAGATCGTGCTGCCGGACAAGGCTCGCGCGCTGATGCGATTATGGTAAGCGAATTGCAAATCACTGCACCGGCGGCAATCAATCTCGTCAGTAGCGATACCAGCCGCTATCAAATTAGCCACAAACGCAGCGTCAAGGGTGCACAGCAGACCCTTACCTGGATCGGAAAAAATATCGCCAAAATTGAATTGCAAAACTCAATGCCACGCGAACATGACTACGCGCCCTACTTGCGCGTATCAACAACGGCAAAATGGAATGATGTGGCGCGCTGGGCCGACAATTTGGTCGAGCCCCATTTAGTGAGCGATGCCAAACTCGATGCGTTAATTGCCGAGATTAAAAAAACTGCACTCACACCCGAAGCAAAAACCAAAGCCGTCTATCGCGCAATCCAGGATCGCGTGCGCTATGTATTTGCACATGTAGGGCGCGGCGGCTATGAACCTCACGATGCTTTTGAGGTGCTTAAAAATGGTTACGGCGATTGCAAAGACCAAACCGTATTAGCGGTGATGTTATTGCGCAAATTAGGTATAGCCGCTGACCCTGCATTAATTATCACGCGCGGGCGCGGCATTCCGGATATGCAAGTACCGGGCGTGAGTTTTGACCATATGATTGTGCATATCCCTGCACAAAATGGCCTGCCAGAAATCTGGATGGACACTACCGGTGAAACCAGTTTGTACCCAGGGTTTTCTGTGGGTATCGAAGGCCAGCCTGCGCTAGTCGTGAATAACAATACCCAGGCGATCAGTGTGTTGCCATCGCTAGCAGAAAAAGAGCATTTCGCTGAACTGGAATTGGTATTTGATAAATTTAGCGGCCGCGACGCACAAGCCAGTTTCAAATTACAGTTTGGTGGATTGTATGAGCAGCGCCTGCGCAGCATGTGGCAGTATTCAAGCGAACGGGACAAATATTTCCGCGAGTTGATTGGCCAGATATACAACTCCGCTGAAGTCACCGAACTCACCGCAAGCAATGCTGATAATATGTGGCAACCATTTACTATTAACGGCCGATTTAACTTTACCAATGTTTGGGGTGGCGAAAAAGATCCCATTAATTACAGTTTCAGCATTATCCAACTCACCAATTTATTTGCCGATTTACGCAACCTGCACAAAGTGCAGGACCGCAAACAAACCTATGCGGTAGACCCAGGTTACAACCTGCGCGCGCGCGTGGTATTTACCAGCCCCGATAGCGATCACCATTTGCGTTTGAAAACCCAAGGCGAAAATATCGATAATGCCTATTACACCTTGATACAAACCGGCAAGCAGGAAAAAAATCGCTACATCATCACACAGGATCTCACTGTAAAAGCAGTGAAGGTTGGACTTAAAGACTATGGCGATTTTTACCAAAAAACCAACGAGCTAAACGAATCCAATGATTGGACGCTGAGTTATGAATACAACAAAACTGCAGCAGAATTAATCGCACTGGAGAACAATGGCAAAACCGATGTAGCCAGTTTAATTGCACTGACCAAATTGCATATTAAGAACGGTGCCTATGAAAAATCCCTCGCGACTGCACTGCAAGCGGTAAAAGCTTCGTCCAAAAAAGCGGAGGCACATTATGTGTTGGGGTTAGCACAAGGTTACAACCAACTGCTGCCAGAATCGGACGCCTCATTTAAAAAAGCAGAAGCCTTAGGCTATAAACTTTGAGGCTGACACAATGAATTTATTCCAAGCGACGCAACAACAACCTGCACAGCGGCAACCCCAGCCGCTACTTAGCATGGGGTTAATAGCAGCGATACTGGTGCTGGTTAGCGGCTGTAGCCAACAACCACTCATGGAACAGGCAGCTCAAATAAAGCCCGCGATTACATCAGGCAGCAGTGCATCCGCAGAAATTACCGCGCTGGAAACCGAAGCAGAAAAAACACCCAACAATGCCGAGCTGCACTACAAGCTCGGCCTTGCCTATATTGTCCACGCCGAAAAAAATAAATCCACGCGCAGCCGCGAGCTGGCAATAAAGAATTTTCGCAAGGTATTAAAACTGGTTCCGGGCAACCCCGCCACACTCAAACTGCTCTACAATATTTATTATGAAGATATTGTTGCAGGCAATGACAAAGCGTTTGCCAAAGCTATTAATATTTTTAACCAACTATCTGCAGCAACACAAACAGAAGTCAATGCACCTTCACTGGGTGTATTCCTGCATCGCTATGTAGCACAAAAAAAATCTGGCAAAAAAAATCTGCCCGAACTCTATAGCGCTCTACTCGCTGCCATTCATGAACAGCCCGCGAGTGATAAAGCTTATATCCAACTCGCCAAAATGTACCGCGAGGAAAATTACTTCCCCCTGGCACTCGCCACCTTGAAACTCGGCGCGGAACAAATTACTGATTCAGGCGATTTATACGAAGCCATCGCCAATACCTATGAAGCGCGCGCTGAAGCTAGCGGCTGCAGTTACGAAACAGCTGATTATGTAGGCGATGCAATTCAGTTTTACCAACAGGCAATACCACTGGCACCCGAGGACGCGGAACTTCACTACGCATTGGCACGTTTGTATCTGGATAAAAATCTGTACCAACTGGCGCTGCATGAGGCTAGTATTCTGGTCGAGCTGGAACCTACTGCGGAAAATATTGCGTTTAGCGCGCAAAATTATTCCATGTTGGGCAAAGAGCCAAAAGCCCAGCAGCTGCTTGCGCTAGCCAAAGCCCAAGGTCTCACCGCCAGTGATTCGGCCTACCACGAAATTTATATGAACTCAGGTGATTGGATGAAAGCCGCTTTGAGTTTTACAGACTATTTACAAGCCAAAAAAACTATCAGTGTTTATGATGCCATCAAGGCAGACATTATCGGACAGCAAGCTGATTTGGACTTTTCTGCACTTATCCAAAAGAAGCAACTGACGTTCAATAGCGAATGGGAAGCCGCCGTTTATGCATTTTGGACCAACAAATTAACACGCACCCAATTTGAGCAAACAGCAAAAAACCGCTGCGAACGCACTGAATACTTTTTTTATTCCGGTTATCGCGACTATCGTGCAGGAAACCTGTCGGCAGCCAGAAAAAACTTTTCTGCTGCACTACAACAAAATACTTATCGCTTCATCGAGCGACCACTCGCGCGCCATTTTTTAATCGGCTTGGGAACAAAATAACCCCACTGTTGCGCGCGGGATATTGAGAGAGATTTATCAACTTACCTGCAGGTATCTGCTATGCATACACAAAGTAATCTACCGCGTATTGTCGTCGTCGGCGGCGGCGCGGGCGGTCTTGAGCTGGCCACCAAACTGGGTGAAAAACTCGGCCGCAAAAAGAAAGCGGAAATTACCTTGATCGACCGCAACACCACCCACTTATGGAAACCCTTGCTGCATGAAATTGCGGTGGGCACTATGGATGAAGATGTAGATGCAGTGAGCTACCGCGGCCACGCCAACGCGCATCACTTTTTCTTTCGCGTCGGCAGCATGATCGACCTCGATCGTGAAAAACGCGAAGTGGTATTGGCGCCAATGCAAGATGAAGACGGCGTAGAATTTTTACCCTCCACACGCATCCCTTACGATTATTTAATCCTTGCACTTGGCTCCATCTCCAATGACTTTAATACCCCCGGCATTAAAGAAAACTGCATTTTTCTGGACAGCCCGGCGCAAGCACATAAATTCCACACCAAATTGCTCAACCGTTTTTTACGCATCCAACGTTTGACCGGTGCCGATGATTATGTGCGCATTGCAATTGTTGGTGCAGGCGCAACCGGTGTCGAACTCTCTGCTGAACTGCATCACGCCGTACACGAAATTCACAACTACGGTTTTAATGCGATATCCAACGATCACTTGAAGGTTACCATAGTAGAAGCTGGTCCTAGAATTTTGCCTGCACTACCCGAGCGTATTTCTGATGCCGCACACGGTGAGCTGATAAAAATTGGGGTCGATATAAAACTCAACACCATGATCACCTCTGCCACCAAAGAAGGTTTACACACTAAAGATGGGCAATTGATTGAAGCGGATTTAATGGTCTGGGCAGCCGGAATTAAAGTGCCGGATTTTATGGCCAACCTTGCGGGGCTTGAAAGTAATCGCATTAATCAATTACACGTAAATGAATTTTTGCAAACAACGCGCGACCCAAACATTTTCGCCATCGGCGACTGTGCACAATTCACCAACGCCGACGGCACCCGCGTACCACCGCGCGCGCAATCCGCACACCAAATGGCGAGCGCCTGCTACACCAACATTGTTGCACTGCTCAATAACAAACCACTCAAAGCTTACAAATACACCGACTACGGTTCACTCGTTTCACTCGCAAGTTACTCCACCGTCGGCAACCTGATGGGCAACCTCAGCAGCGGCAGCGTCTTCATCGAAGGCCGCCTCGCGCGTTTGGTTTATATATCTCTCTACCGCATGCACCAAATTGCTATCCACGGTTTAATAAAAACCGGGTTGGTGATGCTGGGTGGTAGATTGAATAAATGGTTGAGACCGCGCTTGAAGTTGCATTGATTATTTTAAGCCGCAGAGCGGAGCTGCTTCGACAGTCCGCTTTGTCATGACTTTACGAATTCACAAATACGCAATACGACAGAATCCAGATTATTCATCACGTCCAAATTTGTAAATCGCAGCACCTGTAAACCTATCGAGCGCATATAGTCATCTCGAATCGAGTCGTACTCTCGCGCACTGTCGGCGTAATGGCTATCACCATCGAGTTCAATAACCAGTGCACATTCGGGGCAATAGAAATCAACGATATAACGACCAATACCGTGTTGCCTGCGAAATTTAACACCGAGTTGTTGATTACGAATTTTTGCCCATAGTATTTTTTCGGGCATGGGCATATTTGCCCGGAGTTGTTGACGTTGTAATTTTTGTTGTTGGCGATTAAAAATTCTGTTGTTTTCCATGGTTCATTCCTTGTTAAAAAACACCCCCTCCCAACCTCCCCCTGCTTCAGGAGGAGGGGCTTGACTCCCTGTTTATCGGATATAGAAGCATACATCTGCTAACTCAAAGTGAAATCCAAATTCCACACAAAAAACTAAACTCGAAGCTCAATCAGTCCCCTCCCCTTTCGAAGGGGAGGGTTAGGGTGGGGTTAAAACCACCCGCATCACATTAACCGACCTACCACCCAATCGAGTACGACGTACAATTTCCCAGCCGCGCTTTTGGTAGTAATCCGTGTAATCCGTAGCAGACAGCCAAAGCTCCTCCAATTCCAAACTCTGCGCGTAATTTTTTGCCGCATCAATTAATGCGTTGCCAATGCCTTGATGGCGTAAATTTTCCAGCACAAATAAATTACTTAACCAGACCGGGCTGTCGCTGGCAACCTTAGGCATGCGTTCGCTGCTGCGGTAGGTGTAGTTGACGAGACTAACGCAGCCGACCAGTTGGTTGCCGCGCAATGCGATAAGGGTTTTGGGAATGGTGTTTTGCTGCACGTGCAGAACCAGCCGTTGCTGGCGCAATGCGAGTGAGGATTTTAAACCCTGGCGCTCGCATTCCTGATGATGCCAGTGCGCGACCTGCGCAAAAAATTCCGGCTTTTGTTCAAGCACAAAAATGTCGGGGACGATAACAAGAGTGGAGCGATGTGGATTCACGGTAACTCGGCATAACAAAAAGTGTGAACTAACTATAGCTGCGATTTGGTAAAAGAAACGGAATCGGCGGCGTTAGATAAGTGACAGCGGCAGAGACAAAAAACTCCCGGCTTGCGGGAGTTTTTGCGACGCAGTGCGAAAAATAGATCAGGCTTTTTTGGTTTCGCCAAACCATTTCACATCTTCGCCGTGGGCTTGTTTATCGGCGTGATACGACGATCTTACAAGTGGGCCGCAGGCGGCGTGTTTGAAACCCATTTCTTCAGCGAGCTTGGTGTACTCAGCAAATTCATCGGGGTGCACGTAGCGCTCTACCGGTAAGTGATCTTTGGATGGCTGTAAATATTGGCCGATGGTGAGCATGTCGATATCGTGCTCACGCATGTGTTTCATCACTTCGATAATCTCTTCTTTCGTCTCGCCAAGACCAACCATCAACCCCGATTTTGTTAATACATCGGGGCGACGCGCTTTGTATTGCTTAAGCAATTGCAGCGACCATTCGTAGTTAGCCCCGGGGCGCGCCTGACGATATAAACGCGAGACGGTTTCCATATTGTGGTTGAACACGTCGGGCGCTTCTTTTTCAAGAATATCCAGGGCGATTTCCATACGGCCACGGAAATCCGGCACCAATACTTCTACTTGCAGTTTCGGACTGAGTTCGCGCGCTTCGCGGATACAATCGGCAAAATGTTGTGCGCCACCATCACGCAGGTCATCGCGGTCTACCGATGTGATCACTACATATTTCAAACGCATTTCGGCAATCGCTTCAGCGAGTTTGCGCGGCTCCTGCTCGTCGAGCGGATTGGGTTTGCCGTGACCAACATCGCAGAAAGGGCAGCGACGGGTGCAGATGTCGCCCATGATCATAAAGGTCGCGGTGCCGCCGCTAAAACATTCACCCAGATTCGGGCAATTAGCTTCTTCGCACACGGATGATAATTTATTTTTGCGCAAAATGGATTTAATACGATCCACTTCCGGCGATGCGGGAATACGCACGCGAATCCAATCGGGTTTACGCTGCACTTCATCGCGATCTGTCGCGATGACTTTTACCGGGATGCGCTCGACCTTGTCGGCATCACGCAGTTTTTCGCCCTGCTTGTAGCGCTCGGTACGCTTGACCGGTTGCAGTTCGGGAACGAAGGTGGATACGGGTGGAAGATCTGACATACGAATCTCGTTTTGTTGGCGATGGTGCCACTAGCTCGTTGCGAGTCAGGAATACCCTTGTGAGACACGCCGTGAACCCATCCATGGGGGCTTGTCTTCGACATCCCTGTCTCAGACAGTCTCACAAGGGTATTCCTGCCCCACAACTACCGATGAAGTAAATTCAAGAAATTAGGTGGCGCGCATTGTACAGGTTTCATAGCCCAATTTCCGCGCAAATTCTGCGACAAGTTGGGTTTGTACATCCTCCAACGAGGGAGGATTGGGCAATAAATCTTTCATCTGCGTCATCGCCAAGCCTTGGTAACCGCAGGGGTTAATCCGCTGAAAGGGTGCAAGATCCATAGCCACATTCAAGGCCAACCCGTGAAAACTGCAGCCTCGGCGCACGCGCAACCCGAGCGAGGCGATCTTGTCGCCATTGACGTAGACACCAGGAGCATCCGGCTTGGCGGCAGACTCAATCGCGTAATGCGCCAAAGTCGCAACAATAGTTTGCTCGATAGAAGTCACCAGCTCCCGCACGCCGATCTTCAAGCGGCGCAAATCCAACAGAGGATAAGCCACCAATTGACCAGGGCCATGGTAAGTCACCTGCCCACCGCGATCACTTTGCACTACCGGAATATCGCCGGGGAACAGCAGATGCTCCGCCTTGCCAGCCTGCCCCTGGGTAAAAACGGGAGGGTGCTCCACCAGCCAAAGCTGATCGATAGTCTCGGGCGTGCGCTGGTTGGTAAAGTCGGTCATGGCTTGCCAACTGGTTTGGTAATCCTGCTGGCCGAGGTTGATAACCTCCAAAACACGGGCTGATGACAACTTACATCACCATCTTGATATTGGTGTTCACCCGCAAATCCTCATGGATCGCGGTCAACTGCTCAACGCCGGTTGCGGTAATCCACACAGTCACCGAGTGATAACGGCCTTTGCTGCTCTCGCGCACAGTGATGCGCTCTTGATCGAAACCCGGCGCATGGCGCTCCATGATCTCAACCACATAGGTGTGCAACTCAGGCCCGGCTTCACCCAGCACTTTGATGGGATAGTTTTCGCAGGGGAATTCGATTTTGGGGGGTTGTTGCTGGGACATAGGTAAGACCGTGATGATGAGGCGCAAATTATAACGCCTAGATGGGGACAAAATCCCGCTTCGCGGGCTTCAAATACACCCTAATCCGCTATTCAGCGCAAGCCAGATCCGCTATTCTCGCCACTTGCCCAAACCCCCAGAAAATATAATTTAAGCGACATAACCGGCGCAGCGTGCGGCTCGTCGTTGCATAAGGACAGTTGGATTTGTTACTCGATACCCGCCAATCACTTGAAACCCCGGAAGGCGCACTGCTCCCACTGACACCTGCCGGATTTGGCGTGCGGGTACTGGCGCAATTGCTGGATATCCTGATCCGCTACGGCATAGTCACCGTGCTGTTTATTGTCCTCTCCCTGCTCGGGCGCATGGGCACCGGCATAGCGTTGATACTCGCGTTTTTGCTCGAATGGTTTTACCCCGTCTTCTTTGAGGTCACCCGCCAGGGCCGCACACCCGGTAAAAAGTGGATGGGCATTCGCGTCGTCAATGACGACGGCACACCCATCACCTTCGGCCCTTCGCTCCTGCGCAATTTATTACGCTTTGTCGATTTCCTGCCGATGCTCTACCTCACCGGTATTATCGCCAGCTTGTGCAACCGCCAGTTCAAACGATTGGGCGACTTGGCCGCAGGCAGCATGGTGATTTACGAGGCGCCGCCCGCGCGTGAACCCAGTTTTGAAGTGCGCGGCCAGTTGCCTGTGCCTACCGATTTCTCCACCGACGAACAGCGCGCGCTGCTCGCTTTTGCCGAGCGCAGTAAATATTTATCGGCCGAGCGCCAAAGTGAATTGGCAACAATTCTTTTGCCCGTTATCGGCAGCAAAGACCCGGTGATTGCCATCAAACAAATGGCCAACACTATGGTTGGCAAGCAGTAAGGGCGATGACATGAAACAAGGACAATTCGAACAACTGTACCAACCGCTCTGGCATGTGATGGAGCTGGAAATTATCGAGCTGGAAAAACCCGACGGCCGCCTCAAGGGCAGTGAGCTGGCGAGTTTTGCCAGCCGCTATCGCCGCCTCTGCCATTTCCACGCGCTCGCAAAAGACCGCCACTACTCCAGTCATTTGGTCGATAAACTCGGCGATTTAGTCGTGCGCGGCCACCAGCAGTTGTATCGCCGCAAACAACCCTTTATGCAGCAATTCACCAGTTTTATTGTGGCTGGATTTCCGCGCTTGGTGCGCGAGCAGCAGCGTTACATTTGGTGGGCAACTGCCCTGCTTTATGTTCCGGGACTGCTGATGTTTTTAGCAATTTTGTGGCAGCCGGATTTGGTCTATACCGTCACTGCACCCGAACAAGTCAGTTCATTTGAAAGCATGTACGATCCGGAAAATCGCACGCTCGGCAGTGCGCGTGAATCCGATACCAATGTGCAGATGTTTGGTTTTTATATCAGCAACAATATCAGCGTGGCGTTCCGTACCTTTGCATCGGGAATTCTATTTGGTGTCGGCTCGATTTTTTTTCTCGTCTACAACGGTTTGTTGATGGGCGCAGTCGCTGGGCATTTAACCAATGCTGAATTCACGCAAACTTTTTTTACCTTTGTTGTCGGTCATGGCAGTTTTGAATTGACGGCTATTTGCATCGCCGGTGCAGCGGGTTTAAAACTCGGCTACGCATTGCTCGCACCGGGCAACCTCACGCGCAAAGAATCGCTCAAACGCGCTAGCCTCGTCGCCATCCAGTTAGTGTACGGCGTGATTATCATGTTAGTGATTGCCGCGTTTATAGAAGCCTTTTGGTCGTCCAATAATATTCTTATGCCGTGGCAAAAATATTTGGTGGGCGGATTTTTGTGGGCGTTGGTGATTGGTTATTTAGTATTTAGCGGGCGCAGTTTACGCGGTGAGCGAGGTCAAGGATGAATCTGGATCAAGTCACATTAGAGATTCGCCCGCGCAGCGCTTGGGAAGCGGTTGATCTGGGTTTATTGATGGCCAAACGCTGGTGGCTGCCGATGATAAAAATCTGGCTGCTGGTGAGCTTTCCATTTTTTATCTTTACTCTACTGATTCCCGACAATTGGTTTTGGGTTGGCGCGCTGTTTATGTGGTGGCTCAAACCGGTGTTGGAACGCCCGCTGTTACATATCCTCAGTCATGCTGTGTTTAACGATCTGCCCGATACGCGCAGCACCTTCAAATTATTTCCATCGCTCGCCTTGAAGCAAATTTTTTCTAGCCTGACATGGAGAAGGCTCAGCCCAACCCGCAGTATGGATTTACCGGTATTGCAACTGGAAGGATTAAGCGGCGCGCGCCGTCAGGATCGCTTGGGAGTATTACACCGCGAAGATTCATCGCCCGCAAGCTGGATGAGTTTTATGGGGCTCGCGTTGGAAATATTTTTATGGATCGGCATTATCAGTTTTATCTGGGCGCTGATCCCGCGTGAAATTGATATCGAATGGGCGAATTTCTTTTTTGATGAGGAATCTTCCAACTTGCATCTGCTGCAATTATCCATCTGGTATCTCGCACTCAGTCTCACCGCACCTTTTTATGTCGCCTGTGGATTTGCGCTCTATTTAAATCGCCGCATTAAATTAGAGGCTTGGGATATCGATATCGCCTTTCGCCGCATTGCCAACAAACGCAGCTCAGTAAATGTAGTGCCGTCATTACTTTTAACGCTGGCATTGGGGCTGGGCATATTTACTGCCGATGCACAGCGCAGTGCTTATGCCGAGGACCAATTGCCGGCGGTAGAGGAATCGGCAGAAGCCATGGAGTATTCCGGCGAAGCAGTAATCGATAAACCACTAGGTGAATTCACTGAAATCGATCGCAACCAAGCGCAGGAATCTATCAAAGCCGTACTGCAACAATCTGAATTCAGCCGCAAAGAAATGCAGCGCACCCTTAAATTTGATAAACCAGAAGACGAAGAACCATCCACCTTTTGGAAAAAGTTTTTTAAATTTCTGGCCAATTTTGAAGGGTTTGTCGCCGCCGCCAGTTTATTGGAAATACTCTTATGGCTTGCGGTACTTGCCTTGATCGGTTTTGTTTTTTATCGCTATCGCCATTGGCTGGCCGCACAGTTTGTGCGGATTAAACAAACCCCAACTCCCAAAGCAAAACCGGTGACCTTGTTTGGCATGGATGTCACGCGCGAATCCCTGCCGGAAGATATCAGCACCAATGCGCTCAAACTTTTACAAACTGGCGACATGCGCGCAGCACTCGCCCTGCTCTATCGCGCCAGTTTGTTTCATTTAGTTCACAGCGGCGTGGACATTCACGATGGCCACACCGAGCGGGAATGTGCGGAATTAATGCGCGAGCATTTCGCAAAGAATACCGCGGCACAAACACGTGTTGCTTATTTTGTTGCACTCACCCGCGAATGGCAGCGACTCGCCTATGGCCATTTATTACCCACGGCAGAAAAGGCGCAGTATTTATGCGCGAATTGGAATAGTTGTTGGTTGCAGCAAAGCAACAACGCAAATGTACAAGGAGCTGCCGAGTGAGTGACGCAAAAGAATCGCTAACCCGTATGCAACGCGGACTAATTATCGGTGCACTGGCCGCTGTCCTGGTCGGATTGGGTTACTGGTGGTACACCACACTGGAATGGGAAGAAACAGAAATCGATTTGGGCTATTCAAAAGAAGCGCGGCAAAACGATTTTCTCGCCGCTGAAATTTTCTTGCGCAAACAGGGTGTGCAAGCCACGACAGTAAAAAACCTGCGCTTGTTAGATAAACATTCCTGGCGCAACCTCAAACTCGGCGCACAGGATACGATTGTTATTATCAACGGCTACAAAACTCTCACCCAGGAGCGCTACGACTCACTCTACGAGTGGGTAGAAGCTGGCGGCACCCTGATCACCTCAACACAAAATCCGTTTATTGGCACCCACACCAGCGAGGAGGATTTGCTGCTAAACGATTTTAATATCGAACTGCCCCATGAAGAATCCGACCCAGACACCCGCGACCTTCTGGAAAAATTGGCGGATGGGTTTGACGAAGAAGATGAACCCGATGGCGAATCCGCTGGTGATAAAAAATCGGACGAAAAGGAATCGGATGATCAGCAAGATACCGCCACTGAAAAATCGAGCGCTAAAAAAGATAACAAGAAAAAAGCGCAAGCCAAAAAAGATGAAAAACCAAAAAACTATTATCGTTGCAGCCTGAAAGAAACACCTACACCAATTGAATTTGCCGACGAAAAAAAACCACTGAATTTTGATTTCAGTCGCCGCAATCCGTTTATCTATTATGACTATGTCGCTCATGACGATAGCGATGAAGAATCAGAGAGCAGCGAAACACCAACGAATGAAGATGTTGCCGTTGATAATACGGAAGAAGCTGAATCTGTAAATGAAGAAGAAACAGATGCGGAAGAAGATTATCACTACGATGAAAAGCACGAACACTTGCTCTACTTCGATATAGGTGAAGGCTCAGTCACCATCACTAGCGACAACAGTATTTGGGCGAATCAACGCATTGATTGCCACGACCATGCCTATGGACTCTGGCGGTTGGTGAATCCCGATGGCCGCGTGTGGTTTTTAATAAATCAGGATGCCCCATCGCTCGCGAGCATTTTATGGCGCAATGCCAGCTACGGTGTCATCGCCGGAATTATTGCGTTCATCTTGTGGCTCTGGGCGCTGAGTGTGCGTTTTGGTCCGGTATTGGTGGTTCAACAAAGCGGGCGCCGCAGCCTTGCCGAACATATTTATGCAAGCGCTATGCTGCTCTGGCGCAAACAGCAGCACCCGCAGTTGCTCAACATATTACGCAAAGAAATCCTGGAGCAGTTGGATGAACAGCATCCCAATCTGGACCAGTCATCAGGTGAGCAACGCCTTGATTTTTTACACCAATTAACCGGCATTGCCCAAGCCGATATTAAACAAGCTCTTTTCGCTGACGGCCTGCATCATCCCCAGGAATTTGCCGCAGCGATTGCACATTTGCAAACTATCAGGAAGCAATTATGACCGACTCCAACGACACTATTGAAACCAACAAAGCAGCGGATGCCGACGAAAGTTTGCAGAATCGATTGCAGCAGGCGAGCACCGTTGCCAATAATTTACTCAATGAAATTAAAAAAGTCTTGATTGGTCAGGACGCCGTAATCGAACAAGTATTGATTGCTCTGATCGCACGCGGCCATGTGCTTATTGAAGGTGTGCCCGGCTTGGGCAAAACCTTGTTGGTACGCAGTCTCGCCAAATGTTTTGGAGGGCAATTTTCACGCGTGCAATTTACGCCCGATTTAATGCCAAGCGATGTGACCGGCCATGCGATGTTTAATATGGCCAAACAGGAATTTGAAATCCGCAAAGGCCCCGCGTTTACCAATTTATTACTCGCCGACGAAATCAACCGCGCGCCCGCCAAAACACAGGCGGCATTACTTGAGGTGATGCAAGAAGGGCAAATCACTATTGAAGGTGAATCCTTTAAAACCGGTGAGCCCTTTATGGTGCTCGCAACACAAAACCCGATCGAACAGGAAGGTACTTATCCGCTGCCAGAAGCGGAACTCGACCGTTTTATGTTGAAGGTCATCATTGATTACCCAAGCGAGAGCGATGAGCAATTTATGTTGCGCCAGGTAACATCACAATCACAAGGTGGGTTTGGTCTGGAGCATATCCGCACATTATTAAAACCCGCACATGTGCTAAGCCTGCAAAAAATTGCCGAGCAAATAACCGTGGACGAACAAATTTTGCAGTATGTAGTAAAACTGGTACGCGCTACACGCAGCTGGTCTGGCATTTCGCGCGGCGCTGGCCCCCGCGCCTGTATTGCCCTGCTCTCTGCAGCACGCGCCTATGCGCTGCTCAACAATAATTCGTTTGTAACACCGGACGATGTGAAAAAAATGTTTGTCCCGGCACTGCGCCACCGGATTTTGTTATCGCCAGAGTTGGCGATTGAAGGTATAGCGGCAGAGAGGATTTTGCATAATATTTTGTTGCAGGTTGAAGCACCGCGACATTAATACAAATTAACTACCCTCGCTCCCAAGCTCTGCTTGGGATTGTATAACCAGACGCGAATACCTGAACAATATGCATTCCCACGCGGAGCTTGGGAACGAGGAGAGATGCACACAAGCATGAAACGAACATGGATTCCCAGCACACGCTTGATAATTGCCTTTGCGCTGCTTGCAGCGCTGGTATTTATCAACGCCTTTAGCGCCCATTATTTTAAATGGAGCGCCGCTGCTTATTTGCCGCAGGGATTATTTATTGCCGCAATCCTTATCGCAGTACTCGACTGGCTATTATCACGCCGTTTACCACCGGTAGAAATTACGCGCGAATTACCGGGCAACCTCGCTGTTGATAAATGGACCGAAGTAAAACTGTGCATCCGTCATCAATTTACTGATCGCGTTGCCATCCAGATTTTTGATGGCGTACCTGCCGATGCCAACTACGCAAATTTACCGCTGCACATTGAGTTGGAACCCAACAAAATCAGCACCAACCATTATTCACTGCGCCCGCTGGTGCGCGGCTCGCTGCAATTAGATAAAACCCATATCCAATTTAAAAGCCCGTTGGGTTTATGGCATATCCGTTATTGGGCTGGTGAAACAACTACCGCCAAAGTATTTCCGGATTTTGTCGCCATCGCCAACTACGCCATTCTCGCCACCGAAAACCACACCAGCCAAATCGGTATCAAGAAAAAACAACGCCGTGGTGCGGGCATGGAATTCCATCAATTGCGCGAATATCGCCAGGGCGATAGTTTGCGCCAGTTGGATTGGAAGGCGACATCACGCCGCCAAAAATTAATTGCGCGGGATTATCAGGATGAACGTGACCAGCAAATTGTATTGATGATCGACAGCGGCCGCCGCATGCGCGCGAAAGATGATGAACTCAGCCATTTTGATCATGCACTCAACTCGATGCTGCTCGTCAGCTACATCGCATTGCGCCAGGGCGATAACGTCAGCCTCATGAGCTTCGGCAACCAACACCGCTGGATTCCACCGCAGAAAGGTGTTGAACGAGTCAAAGTATTACTCAATGGTATTTACGACCTGCACGCAAACCAATCCACTGCCGATTACATTACCGCCGCAGAAAAGCTTGCTGTATTACAACCAAAACGCTCACTGGTCATTTTAGTCACCAACTCACGCGACGAAGATAACAGCGAATTACTGCTCGCGGTAAACCTGTTAAAGAAACGTCATTTGGTAATGGTCGCCAATATCCGCGAACAAGTCCTCGACCAGCTCAACGACACGCCAGTGCAAACTTTTGATGATTCCCTCAATTATGCCGGTGTCCGTCGTTTTTTACATGAACGTCGCGAATCGCATCGCAAGCTGACTGCCGCCGGTGTCTATGCAATTGATTGCACAGCCAATGAATTAGCAGTACGGGTTGCAAACGCGTATTTGGAAATTAAGAGTGCTGGGGTTTTGTAAGCGGAAAAATAACAGCAAAAAAATAAGGCAGCCGAAGCTGCCTTATTTTTTAAACCAGAAACAATTTATTGCGGAGTTTCTGATTCAGTTGCTTCGATCACTTCTGCTTCTGCAGCATCAACAGCATCTTCGATGATTTCATCTTCTGCTGCTTCATATGACGTATCTTCTACAGTTTCCTCGCTGTAGGTGGTGTCTTCAATTGCACCCTCTTCGGTGTATTCAGTTGGGTAAGCATCGGATTGGGTTTGGTTATACTGGCCGCTGAAATCCTGCTGCATGGCTTGCATGTATTGGTTGTACGCGGGCAACGCGACTGCCAAAATCAAAACCAACGCCAATGCAGGGAAACCCAGTGCTACCACCCAGTGCCAGGTTTTATTGGGTGGAGTTTGCAGGCCGTAGTTGTTGCGACCAGGAGTCCCCTTGAAGAAAATCAAAATAATGATCAGGTAAATATTTGCCAGCGGCACTAACGCAAGCAACCACATCCAACCGGTTTTATTCAAATCGTGCAGACGCTGAATCATCACAATCACGCTGAACACCAATAAACCAATATAACCCGCCACAACTATCGGTACGCCTACCCA
>Ga0307408_100000642_pt1 | contig 29345 bp, 25 predicted proteins | sample 322Cmetagenome_FD_202116 | JGI IMG/M metagenome (GOLD analysis project Ga0307408, IMG submission 202116) | Maize rhizosphere microbial communities from greenhouse at UC Davis, California, United States - 322HYB-C-3 | ecosystem: Host-associated > Plants > Roots > Rhizosphere > Soil | place...
ATATACAGCACTTGCGTGAAATGGCTGAAGAGGCTCCAGTTATTGAGTTAGTGAATAATGTAATTTCTCAGGCCCTTGAGGAGCGCGCATCTGATATTCACATAGAGCCTGAGGCCGATACGTTTGATATACGATATCGCATTGACGGTGTGATGTTTACTCGACGTACACTGCCAAAGCAGCGCTATTATGCTGTTGCGTCGCGTTTGAAATTGGTATCAGGTATTGATATTGCAGAACGTCGTTTGCCACAGGACGGTCGTATAGGTATGCGCATAAATGGTCAGGAACTAGATATTCGTGTGTCGTCTTTACCTGGTGTAAATGGCGAGTCCATAGTAATGCGCTTGTTGCCAAAAGAACGACAGGATTTGATGCTTGAAAAATTGGGATTCTTGTCTGACCACCTATTACTTTTACGTGATTGGGTGCAGCAGCCTCATGGCATTATGTTGGTAACCGGTCCGACGGGGTCAGGTAAATCCACTACATTGTATTCCGCACTCGATGAATCGAACGATGGTGTGCGTAAAATTATCACTGTTGAAGATCCTGTAGAGTTTCGCTTGCCTCACATTACGCAAGTGCAAGTGCATAGTGATATTGGCCTCACTTTTGCCGCGGCATTGCGTTCTATTTTACGTCAGGATCCCGACGTCATTATGATTGGCGAAATTCGTGATCTTGAAACAGCCGAAATCGCTGTTCAAGCTGCGCTAACGGGGCATTTAGTCTTATCCACTCTCCACACCAATGATGCTATGAGTGCGTTTACTCGTTTGATTGATATGGGTGTGGAGCCTTTTCTTGCTGCGACACCAGTAATCGCAGTTCAAGCACAGCGTTTAGTACGAAGGTTATGTCAATGCAGTCAGCCAACTGCATCTATTGATATAGTCGAGAGACGTGTCGCACCATTTGTAGGAAAACTATTTCCATCAGAAAAATCAAACTGGCGTAAAGCTATTGGCTGCCCTCATTGCCAGTTTACGGGTTATAAAGGGCGTGTAGGTATCTACGAATTAGTTGGTGTCAGTGAAGCGATACGAAATCTGATTTTGATGCGTGCCTCATTATCTGATTTACAAAAGCAAGCTCGTGACGAGGGGTTTAGAGATTTGGCCACTGACGGCTTAATTAAAGCCTGGAGAGGGCTTACTAGTGTTGAAGAGATACATCGCGTTACGAGTACGCATTTATGATGCAGCAATTTAAATATCACGCTGTGGATATAAATGGCAAGGAACTTGATGGAGAGGTTGCTGCTAATTCACAGCGAGAAGCCTTGGCTCAACTTGCGGCTCAACGATTAACCGTAATTGAAATAGGTATGTTGCAAGCGCAGCAGGATAAGGATCAAGCTAGCTCCCAGCGGTTGGGGACGCAAGATATTATTACGGCGCTTTATGAGTTAGCAGCCATGCTAAATTCGGGTGTTAGTGCCGCAGAAGCTGTGGGTTCGCAAGCAGTGGCTGCTGCGCACCCCAAATTGCGTTGGGCATTCAAGCTGGCGTCAAAAACGTTGCGCCATGGAGGTAGCTTTGAACAAGCTATAGTTGCGTCCCAAATTCCATTCCCGCCCTACGTTTATTATCTTATTCGTGCTGGAGAGGTTACTGGTCAATTGGGTAGTGCATTGAGCGATGCATGTGAGCAAATGCAATATGACATGACGTTACGAAACGAAACTCGTAACGCACTCATTTATCCGTCGATATTGGTTTTATCCGGAGTTGCTGCAGTGCTCATGATGTTTGTTTATGTGGTTCCAAGTTTTACCAATCTTCTTGAGCATGCTGAAAATTTACCGTTCCTTGCATGGGCAGTATTGAGTGCGGGAAAGTGGGCAAATGAGAATTTTTTGCTGCTTGTATTAATGTTGCTGGGGCCGCCAGCGGCATTATTTTTTTGTTGGATGCAGCCTTCAATCAAAGTAAAAATGTTAGAACAAATTGAGCGGTTGCCGGTCATAGGGGATTGGATTTCGCAGGCAGATGTGGGCGCTTGGTCAAAAGTGCTTTCATCATTAGCGCGCAATCGTGTTGAACTTATTCTTGCGTTGGAATTAGCTGCTGAATCAGTTCGCATGCCTTCTCGCAAGCGACGTTTAATGAAAGTTAAAAATGCAGTAAGGGCTGGTGAGTCTCTTTCTGTTGCGCTCGAAGCAAACCAATGTTTAACCGCTACGGGCTATAACCTGATTCGTGTTGGTGAGCGCTCTGGTAAGTTGGAGGAAATGCTAAACGCATTAGCAAATTTATATACAATCCAAGGCCAGCAGCGGATGAAAAAAGTTTTGATTTTAATTGAGCCAATTGCCATTTTAATGATTGGGTTGGTGATGGGTACTATTATTATCGGCATTATATTGGCTATTACAAGTGCTAATGATATACCTCTGTAACTTGTTATTAATATTCACGTTGATTAGGCATTATGAAAAAAATAGATCCAACAAAACAGCTATCGAGCGCCCAGCAGGGCTTTACTTTATTAGAGATGATTGTTGTTCTGGTCATCATTGGGCTTATTGCAGGATTGGTTGGTCCGAATCTTTTTAGGCAGGCTGATCGGGCCAAAGTGCAAACAGCCGAAACTCAGGTAAAAATGATTCGCGGCTCGCTGCATACTTTACGTCTTGATATTGGTCGACTGCCAACTCAGGAAGAAGGCCTAAAAATTCTTATGCAAAAACCGGCTGACGAACGTGTCGCGCAATTTTGGGAGGGGCCGTACATTGACGGCGGTGTGCCCTTGGACCCGTGGAATAGAGAATACGTTTATGCATCTACTCCGAGCGAATTCGAACCTTTTAGTCTTTATTCTCTAGGTGCGGATGGACAGCAAGGGGGAGAGGGTGACGCTAGCGATATTGGCTATCTTCCTGCGAAGTAATTATGCAGATTTCCCGTGGTTTTACTTTGCTAGAAATGGTCGTTGTGCTTGTAATGATGGGCATAGTTACTTCTCTTGCGTTACCCGGGTTGCAAAAAATGTATGACAGTATGTCATCGTCATTAGAGCGAAATGAATTGAACGCAGTGTTGAATAATCTGGCACTTGATGTGCGAGCAGAAGCGCGTGCAATTAATTTTAATAGTTATCCAGAGGGCTCTCATGAACTCCCACAACGTTTTTTAAAGCGTATTGAGCCTTTAAATGTCTCGTTGACAATGCAGGAGCCTTTATCGATTACCTCCACAGGCTTTTGCCCAAATGCAGGTGTTGTGAGAGTAACCAAGGGCACAAAAGATTATTTTCTCAGATTGCGCAGTCCTGACTGTCATGTGGTCATGGAATGAAAAGTAACCAGCGAGGGTTTACATTGCTGGAAGCTGTTGTTGCTATCGCGATATTTGCAATGGGGGCGACTGCTTTATATGGTTGGATAAATACAAATCTAATTACACTTGCTCGCGCAGATCAAGTTATTCAGCGTGCATCAGCAGTTGAGAGTGCTATTGAGTTTATGGGAATGGTGGATCCCGTAGAGCAGCCACAAGGCATTACAGAAATGGGCACATTGCGTATCCAATGGGAAACAACTGCTCCGCTTTATGTTAGTGACGTGCTTGATGAACAGAATCAGAAAACGATTAATCAGGCGGCAATATATCCTGCAACAGTAACTCTTTTTAGAAATGATAAACAGCTATTTCAGTTTCAAATGTCGCTCATTGGGGTAAAAAAGGTGCGAACGCTCAATGAGATTATTTTTGATTAAGTCCAGGCTACGGAAATCAGCGGGCTTCACATTGTTAGAGATGTTAGTAGTTGTATTGCTGGTATCTTTACTGGCTAGTCTGCTGATGCAAGGTTTTATTTACATGTCGGGCACTTATCACGCTGTCGAACGGCGACAAGCCCGAGCTCAGCAGCAAGAGTTATTCGAAGGATGGCTGCGTGACTCTGTTCACGGTATTGTTAACGGAGTCGATGGTGAGTCTGGCAAAAGCGCCTTATTTTCAGGAGACGCTTCTTCTTTTAGTGCCCTCTCTCTCGCTCCTCTAGCTGGATTGTTGCAGGGATCTCCGGCAAAGATTTCATGGAGTATTGAGCGAGACGGAAACCATATTATTTTGCGTTATGGTGAGGCCCCTCTTACTGGAGGGGTAATGAACTGGCATATCATCAAAGAGTGGCCAGGCACTGTCACTGCATCTTGGTTTTATTTGCACGATGGTGATTGGCTTGAGTCTTTTCCTCCGCAGACTTCTGTATTCAGAAGGGACGAAAAAAATGTATTGCCGCATGCTATTGGCTTGCGTGTTGATACAGTGCCGGTACCTATTGAACTAATAATCAGTGTACGTGCCAATTCAAATATTTACAGCCCTCCCGTTATTGAGGGCGTGTTCTAATGCAATATCATCTTGGAATTCGTAGCCAACAAGGCTTTGTGTTAGTCGCTGTGCTGTGGATACTCGTCATTATGGTCCTAGCGGCGACGGCTTTCTCGCTCTGGGTTGACCGTGTGCGTGATCAGGCTTTTATGCGACAGCAACAGGTGGGTGCTTATCAACAAAGCACGGATATTTTAACCAAAATTTTATACACCTACATGACCGGTATAAAAACTAGTGAGGGTATTGCTTGGCCATCCGGCGATCACTCAGCACCAGCACTCGGTGTACAGTTTGATAGTTTGGATGACTTTATGGCTGGCGCCGCGCCTAAGGTAAATGTTACCGCTGCAGGGTTTATGCGAATGGATGGCGGTGTGCTGGATACTGGATATGGTCTGCGTATTATGATTCAAGATCATGCGGGTTTAATAGGGACGTCATTCCTGTCGGATCAGCAAGTTTTTGACAATATTGCCAAATCTTCGGGTATTAAGGTAAACGGAGCGCGTTTAAAAGATACTCTCTATGATTATCAAGATGCCGATAGTCAGCGTAAATTGCAGGGTGCCGAATCACATGATTATCGTCAACAAGGACTACCCCCTCCTATTAATGGTTATCTCCGCTCGCCTTTGCAGTTGCGCAGTGTTATGGGATGGGGTGATGCTTTAAGTTTCTACGATGATGCTTGGATCTTGCGGGTTTTCCGTACGGAGGGTGCCGCAGCTATAAATGTCAATACTGCTTCAGAAGATGCTTTGCGCTTGGTGCTAGGTAATGAAGATAAAATAAATACGTTGCTAAGTGTGCGCGAGTCAAAGCGTTATGACCGGCTGTCGGATTTGGCCAGATTTGTAGATGGGGCAGAGGATATAAGTTTGTCTGTTCTGCCGTCGGCTGGTTTTCGTTTTTGGTGGTGGCACGAAGGAGACACTACCGCTCGTGTTTATGATGTACAATTTTCGCCCCTGGATTCAGGCGCCAAAGCCTGGTATTTCAACTGGACAGCACGAGTAACCCTGCCTAATGATCTGGCTAAAAGCACAGCTATCGAAATTGATCACCCGTTTTTCCACTGAGCAAAAGCTTATAGCTGCTGGCCATGCTCATGTTCTAACCAGGCTCAGTTTCATTCCTCAAGTATTGGTGGGGCGGGATTATTGTCAATATGTCTGTTTGAACCTAGAGCATGTGCCACGCGCCAAAAGGGAGCGGGCACTTAAAAATCAGATTGATTTACTTAGCACTTGGGCGGATGTGCAGTATTCAGTGGCGTGGCAAAACGGATATGCGCAAGTTTGGTTTTGGAGTGGTCAAGAAATAGAAGGCTTGCTTGACCAAAATACTGAGGGGTTAGGGGGGCGTGCAAGTCTGTATAAGCCAACCTTCCTGTCGGAAGTGATGTATTGGATCAAGCCGGCTGGTATGGGTCTGCATCTATTTAAGGCATATCAAGGATACGACCTGCAGCACTGGGACAATGGTTTACTTCGTGGGAGTCAATGGTATGCACATTTACCTAGCCCACAACAGCTCCAGCGATTTTCCCGCTCTCAGGGGTTGTCGCCCAGTGTTGATGAGGTGACTGTAAATCAACCTATTCAGGGAAATGTTCTTTGGGATGGGGTTATTTCATCGGCGTGGGGGCATTTTTTTGAGCGACGGTCACAAATTGCAATAGGATTGGTTGCGCTCAGTCTATTAATTATGAGTTTGCAATTCACTGCTGTGGCTCGTTGGTATTGGGAAGAGAGCAACCTTGAGAAGCAAACAAAAGAGCTTTCGTTATCTGCGAACGAGTTGATAAACGCGCGTAACCAAGCACGGTTGGCGCGTGCAGAAGCCATCAAATTACACCAACTATTATCTATGCCAAATCCCTTGGCTAGCCAATTAGCCGTTTTTAAGTATCTGCCTGCTGATTTGAAATTAAGCTTGCAAACCTGGGAGCGAAATATCAATCAAGTTGATATGACTATATCGGGCAATATTCCCGATACATTAAGTCTTGTGCGTGCATTTGAGCAAAATGGAATGAAAGCTGTTCGTGTTGAACCTATGAGTGAGCCTAATAAATATCGCGTTCGCCTAATGTTGAGTGAGACGTTACCGCAGGGAGGCGACCAATAATGACATCAGTTCGATGGCAGTATCAATGGGGTTTAGCTAAGAAAGAGTGGGCGTCAAATCAGCGCCTGCAGGTTATTTCTCTCATGGCTGCGATGCTTTTTGTGCTGTGGTGTCATGTTCAGCTGGATAATTGGCGCCTTGAGAAACAGGCAGATGCGCAAGCGGCACTAGTTGCGTACTACGACACTCAGGCTGTTGCTAAAGAACAAGCTTGGCTAGAGCGTGCCAAAGCATCCGAGCAGGCCTTGGCCAGTGCACGCACAGGGCTTTGGTCGGCAACAAGCGAGGGAGAAGCTGAAGCAAAATTCCGTGATTGGGTGCAACAGGTGGCCAAGGAATCTGAAGTCGCCATTGATCGAATTATTGTTGAGGTCGGTGTGGCTCCCAAGGGGGGCAATTGGCGTCCGGTTCGGGCAGATTTTCAGGGAAAATATCAGGCTGGTGCTTGGCAATTAATGTTGCAAAAAATGAGTGCCAACACCCCTGTAGTTCTAGTCGATTTTGAGCAGCTTAATATTGTTAATTCAAGTAACTTGTTTTATCGCCTGAATCTAACTGCTTGGTTTCAAATAGATACCGAGACAGAGGCTCCATAGAATGTCTAAAGTGCTTGTTTATGCATATGTAGCAATGCTCATCGGGGCTAATTTTATTTTTGGCTTCATTGTGCCTATTTCGCGTGATTCAGAAGACTTAAAGATATCATCCTATGATTGGAGTGTCCCAGTTGTCGAGGCTCGGAATGATTTAGATTTAGATGAATTAGTATCGAGCGGCTTTTGGGGAGATGTAGATTCGACCTTGTTGCGTGGTTTGGGAGAGACAAAAGAGGTAGCGGCTGAAGAGGCTAAGAAATTGCGTGCTCAGGTTAAGGCCATTATTAAGCGTACGCAAAACCGAGAGGTACTGTTTAATGTTAAGAATGGCTACCATCGGGTTTTAGTGGGCGAGATATTACCAGGAACCAATTGGGTGCTAATTGAAATAGGCGAGGATTGGTTAAAGCTTTCAAAAGATGGTCAGCTAGATAATCCAGAATTGCTCAAACTATTTGCTATGGACGCGGAGGACAAGGCCGCTATAACGTCAAAAGATGTCAAGTAATGTACCCATATCGATTAAACATGAGTTCATTGATATTGAATTATTTTAGTCAAAAGCGTGCTTAGTGAAGATTTGGTTTTTTTATTTACATGGTGCTAATAAGTACCTGGAGCTTGAACGAATGAGTGGCAATTTAGGTTTATTGATGGCAAGAGTTTCTATCTTGTTAATTTTTATAGTGACTATTTCATCTTGTACCCTTATCCCCGATAGCGAAATGGCGCCTCCTGCGCCTCTGACCTCAAATACTGTGGCGCTAGAAGATGCAAGAGTAGAACAATTAACGACTGCGAAAAACGAACCCTCCCAGCGATTTACTAATGCACCGACTGCCAATGCAGGTTCTAACCGCATTGAATCGCTTGAAAGTGCTGTTCTATTTCCCGCTGATGAACCACCAAGTATTAGCTTGGGCGTTGATGGTCTGCCTTTACCGGCATTTATCAATGAGGTCTTTGCAAATGAGTTAAAGTTGGATTTCCAATTGGCTCCCGAGGTGGCAAATAAGGAAGATCTCGTAACACTGCGGGTGACTGAGCCTCGCAATAGGCAAGAAATTTTCGAACTCGCCAGGCAGGTGTTGGCTAATTATGGTGTGGTGATAGTACAGCAAGGCGATCTTTTGCGGTTTGTTTTGGGCGGTGGCAAAAATAGTCCTTTTGAACCCCCGCTTATTGTTACCGGTAGCGCTTTACCTAGCGTCCCATCAACACATCGACCGATATTTTTAGTTCGCACTCTGAATGTAGTTAGTGCCAATGATGCCGCCACTATGCTACAGACTGTATTTCAAGGACAGCAATTAAAAATAAATCAAGACAGCAGACGAAACGCAGTCACCTTGAATGGCACACCGGATTTAGTTCAAAGTGCGGCTGATGTGCTTGCTATGCTAGATCGTCCTAATATGAAGGGACGTTATTCGCTTCGGATCGATCCTCTATACACAGATGCAGAAACACTTTCCAGAAGCATGCAGGCCACCATGTCTGCTCAGGGATATGATGTTGGTGGTGTTACGAGCAATATAACGTTAGTTCCAATAAAAGAACTGAATGCGATGTTTGCATTTACGCCTGATGCTGGAAGCCTTGCGCTCGTCCGTCAATGGGCAGAACAGTTGGATAAGGTGGCAATCCGATCAAATCATAAAGACGGCTTTTATTGGTATCGGGTCAGAAATACAAGCGCAGCGGAGCTTGCCTCAACGTTAAATGCGGCGATGAATGGTGGCGGCGCGACTGGTGTGTCAGGGGGTGCAAATGAATCGCAGGTTCAGGCTAGGACGGCTCAAGGGCGTACCGCTGGTGGTGCCTCAACCGCAGGTGTGGGTTCAAATAAGACGGCTGTAGTAACGGGAAGCTTCGTGGTTGACCCGGCTAGGAATATGTTGTTATTTCGCGGAGAGGCTGATCGTTGGCAGGAAATGTTGCCATTAATACGTGAACTTGATCAAGCGCCTGCCCAAGTGTTAGTCGAAGTTATTGTTGCTGAGGTAACGCTCACAGATGAATTCAAGTTCGGAATGGAGTGGGCATTAAAAGAAGTTTCGGCTGCTGGAGCTAATGGTGAACTTAAAAGTGTTTTCGGGGAAGATGGAGCGCCAGGTAGTGGTGTGGGTGGAACAGGATTGGTTTGGTCTTCGTTGAGCAACTCAGGGATGACAAGGCTTGCGTTGAACGCATTTGCCAGCAATAACAACGTATCGATTTTACAGACACCGAAAATATTGGTTCGTAGCGGGCAGTCAGCGACGGTTGCCGTTGGCCAACAGATTCCGCTGTTAGTTTCTCAAACGGTGACAAATGAACAGGTAGATGGTGATACGGGAACACGGCAAAGTGTTGAATATAGGGACACCGGTATTAGCCTGACGGTCGTGCCTACTGTTTTTTCCGATGGACGCATCGACCTCGACATCCAACAGGAAGTTAGTGGGGCATCTATCGATCAGTCGAAGGTAAATCTAACGCCAATTGTGTCCAGTCGGAGTATTACTACTAGTTTAAGCCTGAGGGATGGTGGTTCTGTGCTGTTAGGAGGGCTAATTACCAAAGAGCAAACTAAAGGTAATTCCCGGATTCCTGTGTTAGGTTCCTTTCCGGTGTTAGGGCATCTTTTTAGAACTGATAGCACTAGCGCAGGTACAACAGAATTAATGATTCTGGTGGTTCCTTATCTGGTTAAAGAGCCGGAGCAGGCGGAAGCATTGACAAAATCGTTTCGCGAACAGCTGCATATGCCTCAATAATGTAGACAGGCTTAAGTTTTGCGCCTAAAATTTAGCCCGATTGTTTCTTTAATGGGCTGTCAAAAAAATAGCTTTCGTCTGCATCACTATGGCTACTTTATTTTTGGATTCAGGCCGTGTACATACTTCAGGTAAATATTTGATGTTTGTAGCATTGGCGGGGTCTAATTTTTGGGAATATTTATAAATAATGAAGTTTAACGCTTGCAATGTCTTGAGTATGTCTCATAGAATCCCTCACGGACGGCAGGCGGAGCGCTTCGCCTGACCCTCGTTATTAATGTAAAGTACCGTCGTAGACTGGCTTTTGTTGATAATTTAATAAACCTTACGTAAGTCACAATGAAGGAAGTACGTAGCTATGAAAAATATTTTTCAAAAAACCGCTTTGGCTCTCACCATCGCATCAATGTCTGCTGGCGCGTTTGCAGCTGTATTGGATCACACTCCTGGCGCTAGTGAAGTAGTACTTGCAAATGAAGTTTTCGGTACTGGTTCTGAAGAGACTCTGGTAGCTGTTCCCTCTACCACCTTTGAAGTTGCCGTAACTCCAGGCGCTATTCTTAATACTCAAGTTTACACCGTTAAGCTGACCTTGAACAAAGGCGCTGTTTTTGGTGAAGATTTGTCTTCTCTTGATAAGTGGGAAGATGCTGGTGTAGTTCTTTCTTTTGAAACTGATACCAGCGTGATCGCCGTTGGTGGCGTAGGTGCTGGAAACACAGTCTTGAATGCTGACATTGCCTCAATTACTGTTGACCAAGGTGGTGCTATTGGTGACAACACTGTTACCTTTAAAATTACTGCTGCTGCTGACCATCAGTTCGAAGAAGTTGTTGTCTCTCAGTTCCGTGTTAAAGGTCTGACCTCTGCTCTGGCTCGTGGCGTTGCTAACCCAACCGTAAGCCTTGGTGCTGAATTCCGTAACGTAACCACTGCTGCTACCGACACTGCTCCTGCGTTGGTTGTATTCCGTTCGCAAAATGGTGTTGAGTTGGCTACCACTGAAGTGACCGATTATGACGACGGCGTTGTGGGTCTGCGTGCTCGTATCGACGTCGCTGACGTTGAGAAAAGCTTCACTGGCAATCTCGTAGGTAATACTGGTACCGGCGCTGCGCAAGACTTCGATGAAACTAACAACGTATCCTTCGTTGATCTGGGTAACTTGTTTGTTAATCGCACCACTGTTGAGGCTGCTTGGGGTGGTGGTTTGGCGAGAAAAGAAAATGGTGACGATTTCGACTTTAACGGTTCGGACGAAATTTTTGTGACTATTAATTCTACTCAGTCACTTGATGCATACGATACTATCTACTTGCGTCCAGGTTCAGCATCTGTGTGTGATGATACTGTTGTAGGTAGCGATTTTGATGTTAACCCAGCTACCGGCAGCATGAGCGCAGAGATCGACTTGAGCGGTGAGACTACTGTTGAGTTGGAGACTGGCTACCGTGTTTGCGCTATCGCAAGCGGTGATGCAGTAATCCCGGAATCAACTTTCTCTGCTGCATTGAATGTTGAGTACTTCAACCCACGTTATACCAACTCTGAAGATACTTTGGGCTACGGTGCAATCCTGCGTAACGGTTGCCAGATCACTCTGTTCAACCTGCCAAACGTAACTGCTGCTGATGACGCATTCTTGCGTATCACCAACGTGTCTGAAAAACCAGGTGCTGTTCGTGTAAGCGTATGGCCAGAGACTGGTGGTGACACTACTATCGACACCAACACCGTTGTTGTTGAGAACTTGGCTGCTCACGCTACTGCTGTATTGCATACCGCTGCTGACCAAGCTACTGGTGTATACCTCGGTTCCAAGTTGCCAGCTTACGGTGCTGTGACCACTGGTCGTCACCGTATCGTAATCCAAGGTGCATTCCCAGCTTGTGAAGGCATGGGCTTGGTACGTACTCCAGCAGGCGTATTGACCAACATGACCAGCACCACTTACTCAGGCGACGAATCTCGTCTGGGTCAACAAAACAACGGTACATCTAACACCACTAATTAATTGGTGTTGGTTGTCACCTACCTGTGTCGAAAGACACAGTGTTTTGTGTAAAAAGGGGCTCCTTCGGGAGCCCTTTTTTTTGATTCGATTTATAATGCGGCCAGCAGCATAAGGCTGCGAAAACTGCAATTGCTGGGTAAAAAGCGAGAGAGAAAAATGTTGCGACACGTATTGATAATCTGTGCGATGGTATTCAGTTATTCATGTGCTGCAGGTGTGGCACAAAGCTCAAAATCAACTGGGAGTATGGAGGCAAATAAAAACTTCGTTGAAGGTAAGCATTATAAAAAGTTAGCCACACCATTGCCGGCTACGATGGGTCCAGTTGTTGAGTTTATTTACTTTGGCTGTAAGTCTTGTTACCAGTTGGTGCCAGAAGTCGCTAATTGGAGTTTTACTACTGGCATAGGTGTTGTCTTAGTGCCCGCTCATTCTGAAACAACGATGTTGGATGAGGCGAGAATGTTTCATACTTTCGATCAAATGGGAGTGATGGATAAGATGTATGAATTGGGGTATGTAATTTTCCAGACTCAAAAAACAAATTTACAAGGTGAGGCAAGGGTAAACAGTTTTCTTGAGCGCCATAAAGTTGATAAGGAGAAATTTTGGGCAATATGGAAAAGTGATGTGGTAAGCCAAAAGTTGAAACAATCAGCCGCCTTGACAAAGCACGCTCAAATCTCCAAAACGCCAACGTTTATTGTTCATGGTGTTTATCGAGTGGATGTAGAGACCTTGCAAAGTGTAGAGGAACTATTTGAGCTGCTTTCATATTTGGTTAATAAAAAGCCAGCTACAACACCGCTTTTACTTAAAAAAGCAGCGTAAAACGTAGGCTGTACAACAATAAAAGCAAATGGTAGTAGTTTTTTGGATAATTTTCTGGGGCTCTGTTTAGAGAGTTTATTTAATGATTGAAGTAAATGATCTAAGCAAGGCCTACAAAATATACGATAACCCTGTAGATAGATTGAAGCAGTCATTGCTGCGTGGGAAAAAAAAATACTACAAAGAATTCTGGCCTATAAAGAACGTGAGTTTCACTGTTGAGCAAGGAGAGATTGTTGGAATTGTGGGGGCAAATGGCTCTGGCAAATCAACCCTGTTACAGCTTATCTGTGGAATTCTCCAGCCTACCAGTGGAAGTGTAACTGCTACTGGTCGTGTTGCGGCATTATTAGAGCTTGGGGCTGGATTTAATCCAGAATTCAGCGGACATGACAATCTCTTTATGAATGCCGCTCTCCTTGGTTTGACTCAACAAGAAATTAAAGATCGTTATGACGATATTGTTAACTTTGCCGGAATAGGCGAATTTCTATTTCAGCCAGTCAAAACCTATTCTAGCGGTATGGTGGTGCGTCTTGCTTTTGCAATTAGTAGCTTTGTTGATGCAGATATTTTAGTAGTTGATGAGGCGTTGGCTGTAGGTGACGCTGGTTTTCAAGCAAAATGTTTGGAGCGCATGGAGCGCTTAATGAGACAGGGTACGACAGTTCTATTGGTGACTCACGATGTGCAGTTAATAAAGCGTTACTGTAATAGGGTTTTATATTTCAAGAGAGGTACCCTTGTATATGACGGGCTTCCTGAAGAAGGTACTGAAATATATTTAGCAGAAACGCGAGAGCGTGCTTCAGCAACTCATCAAATAGAGCGCACCCAAATATTGGAAGCTGATTGCTCTATTGGTTTTACAACAAAAATTGGATGCATTACCTCCGTACTATTGTCGAGCCGTGGTGAGTTTGGTAGGTCGATAGTTGTGCGACAAGGTGAGAGGCTAATGTTAGAAGTGAAAGCAAATATAACAGAAGAGTTGAAACATCCGAGGATACAAATGACTGTTCGCGATGGTCGTGGATACAATCTTTTTGGGTTTAATAATTATTACGAGAAAAAAATACTGACCGCAGATAGCAAAGGCAATATAGCTGTTCGCTATAGTTTTGATGCGAATCTTCAAGCAGGCGATTACGCCATCACAGTGCGTTTAGATGATGTAGATAATGTTCATCATGTAAATCTCATCGATAAACAAGTTGGGGTAGTTGATTTTATTGTGACAGCAACGGAAAAGTGCTTTGATGCAGTTATTAATTTGAATGGAAGGTGTGAGGTTATTGCGTGAATATTGTGTTTGTCTGCCAAAAGGGTGAGTTGGAATTAAAATCAATTCTTCTTGCTTGGTCTTTGCGCAAAAGTCATGGAAGAAATATAAAGTTGTTTGCTGCTATTCCAGGCTACAACGATTGGGCAGATATTTCCGAGCAAACAAAAAAACTTTTTACTATATTTTCTGTAGAGATAATTTTTTTTAGTCCTATTTTTGGTGATACCTACCCAATCGGCAACAAGATTTCAGCTTTAGGGCTGTTGCCGCCAAACGAGCCTGGCTGTTTTTTGGATTCAGACATGCTTTCTTTATCGGCTTGGCAAATCAAAGATATACTCGCTCATCACAATACGGCTGCTAAACCTGCAGATCTAGGAACTTGGGGAGATTTAGCTGAGTGGGAAAAAGTCTATTCACTCGCGACCATGCAATTACCCGCTCGGCGTGTAAGGCTAACTGTCAGTTGCACTTTATCACTTCCCTATTTCAATGCAGGATTTGTTGCAGCAAATGCTCCCGTTGAGTTGGCTGCTCAGTGGCAGAAATATGCGGTGCTTCTAAATTCAGAATCTGCAGATATCGAAAACAAATATCCTTGGCTTGACCAAATTTCACTGCCAATCGCTATGCAAAAGATAGGTGGTTGGAGTTCTTTAACAGAGTTCTATAACTTTCCTGCACATCTTCGCTCCCTAAACAATGAAGAAATTGGCATGTGTCACTACCATAGTCCGAATGTAATTCTACGTGAGCCACGCTTGCGGGTATTATTTGAAACGGCTGTTCAGGAGTTTCCATTAATAGCTAAAATCGCAATGGAGCATGCTAATTGGATTCCTTTGGTAAATTGTAAAATGGCAAATGCGACCTACAGTGCGCATGATAGAAATTTTTTAATCACAGGTATCCCTCGTAGCGGCACAAGCTATTTGACAAGTTTGCTTGATTCTCAAAGCGATTGGCTTGTAATAAATGAGCCGGGTGAAATTTTTAACCAATTACAATCCAGAACAGATTCGTCGGGCATTGAACTGTATTATGCGGAATGTCGCGAGCGAATCTTGTCAGGGCAGCCGATCACAAACAAAATTAAAAACGGCAAAGTTATTGAAGATACCGCAGTTATTGATCAGCGAGAGTCGTATCATCCTCAAATTGCACGAAGTGATTTTTGGCTGGGGTCAAAAAACACCTTGGCTTATATGGCGTCAATGGAGTACCTCACAAAATTAAAATGGCCCATTATTGCAATGGTCCGCAATCCTTTGGATACGCTGGCTTCATGGCGCAATACCTTCAGTCACCTTTCTGAGGCAAAAGTAACTAACCTTCCGATTGCCAATCCAGCCAATCCAGCTTGGTCTACTTGGCAGCGACAGTTATTATTGGAGATAGACGCGCAAACCAATGCTGCGTTACGGCGAGTTTTATTATGGAGATTATTGGCGCAAACTTTACTTCATTATCAAGATAATATTTTATTGTGGCGCTACGAAGATCTTACAGAAAATCCCGCGCGTTTCATAAATAGTCTAAACAAGCAGTTAAAGTATGATGGGCAAGTAAATGCTACCATTACGAGTTCTCGCAAGCGAGTAAATGATTATGATTGTGATGAACGTGAAATGCTAATGGATCTATGTGCGACTGAAATTACTGCATTTAAATACACTATTTAAAAATTCTCTTACGGGCTAAAAAATGATTTTGGTGACTGGTGGTGCAGGCTTTATAGGAGCCAACTTTGTATTGGATTGGTTGGCATTGAGTGATGAGCCAATCATCAATTTAGATAAGTTAACCTATGCTGGAAATCTTGAGACCCTATCAGCGCTAAAAAATAATAGCGGCCATATCTTTGTTGAAGGCGATATTGGAGATACAAAATTAGTCTCAGCAATTTTGGAGCAACACCAGCCCCGTGCAGTAATTAATTTTGCTGCAGAAAGTCATGTTGATAGATCGATTCATGAACCGGATGCATTTATTCAAACAAATGTTGTAGGTACATTTAATCTTTTAGAATCGACAAAAAAATATTGGCAAGGTCTCCAAGATCAGGAGCACAACAATTTTCGTTTTTTGCATGTGTCAACAGATGAAGTTTATGGGTCATTAGGTGACTTCGATCCTGCATTTACAGAAGAAAATAAATATGAACCTAACAGCCCTTATTCTGCAAGCAAAGCGGCGAGTGATCACTTGGTCAGAGCGTATCACCACACCTATGGTTTACCAGTGTTGACGACTAATTGTTCAAATAATTACGGGCCATATCATTTCCCTGAAAAATTGATACCGTTAATGATAGTTAATGCATTGGCAGGTAAGTCGTTGCCTGTGTATGGAGATGGACTACAGGTGCGTGATTGGTTGTATGTCAAAGATCATTGCAGCGCAATTCGGCGAGTGTTAGAGGCTGGTCGTGTGGGTGAAACTTATAACATCGGCGGTTGGAATGAAAAGCCCAATATTGAAATTGTAAAAACAATATGCGAATTATTAGATGAGCTTGAGCCCCGCACAGACAAAAAATCATATGCAGAACAAATTCAGTATGTAACAGATCGTCCTGGGCATGACCGTCGCTACGCTATAGATGCAAGCAAAGTGGAACGTGATTTGGGGTGGCGTCCTGCAGAAACATTTGCCAGTGGAATCCGAAAAACTGTTGAGTGGTATCTTAATAACCAATCCTGGGTTGAAAATGTTCAAACCGGAGCCTATCGCAATTGGGTTAGTAAAAATTATTCGGATCGCGATTAATGAAAGTGCTATTGCTGGGAAAAAATGGGCAGGTGGGGTGGGAGTTGCAGCGTAGTCTTGCCTCATTGGGGGATTTAATTGCACTCGATCGTAACTCGGTTGATCATTGTGGTGATTTGAGCAATCTCATTGGGTTAAGTGAAACCATAATTAAGGTCAAGCCAGATGTTATTATCAATGCAGCTGCATACACCGCGGTTGACAAAGCAGAATCAGAATCAGCAACAGCAAACTTAATCAATGCCCATGCACCTGAAGTTATGGCAAATGCGGCAGAAAAAATAAACGCTCTTCTTGTTCACTACTCTACTGACTATGTGTTTAACGGTACAGAAGGTTTGCCTTGGCAAGAGTGCGATCAGGTTAATCCAATAAATACTTACGGCAAATCTAAAATGCTGGGTGAGCGGTCGATTATCGACTCTGGCTGTCGGTATATCATTTTCCGTACTAGTTGGGTATACGCTGCAAGGGGCAATAATTTTATAAAAACCATGCTACGGCTAGCTAAAGAAAAAGATGAGCTTAAAATCATCAATGACCAATATGGTGCACCTACGGGTGCCGAACTTATTGCGGACGTTACAGCTCATGTGCTCGGTCGGTCCAATAAAATTACAGATGGCATCTATCATTTGGCTGCAAGTGGCGAAACCTCATGGTATGAATATGCACAATTTATATTTGAACTGGCACGAAAACAAGGCGAGCATTTAAAGCTAGAACCTCATACTGTAACTCCTGTTCTCACTGAACAGTTTATAACTCCCGCTAAACGTCCTCTTAATTCAAAACTCAATTGCACAAAATTAAAAGAGCAATTCTCATTGTTTTTACCTGACTGGCGATTAGGGGTAGAAAGAACTCTGATGGAAATACTAGGGTGATTCAAATGCAAAAACGAAAAGGTATTATCCTTGCTGGTGGCTCTGGTACTCGTTTGTATCCTGTGACTAAAGTTGTCTCAAAGCAACTTTTGCCTGTTTACGATAAACCAATGATTTATTATCCACTTAGTACATTAATGCTTGCGGGCATTAGAGATATTCTTATTGTTTCGACTCCACAAGACCTTCCTCGCTTTGAAGCTTTGCTGGGTGATGGCAGTGATTGGGGGTTGAGTCTGCAGTATGCCGTACAACCGACACCGGATGGGCTTGCGCAGGCTTTTATTATCGGTGAGAAATTTATTGCCGACGATAACTGCGCATTGGTATTGGGCGACAATATTTTCTACGGACATAATTTTGAAAAGGAGTTGGCTGCCGCAATGGGCCGCAATCATGGAGCTACCGTTTTTGCTTATCAAGTGCGCGATCCGGAACGTTATGGTGTTGTAGCTTTCGATAAGGCAGGGCGGGCTACCTCGTTAGTAGAAAAACCGGTAAAGCCTGAAAGTAATTTTGCTGTAACTGGATTATATTTTTATGACAACCAAGTTATTGAGATTGCCAAAAGTTTGAAACCGTCAGGACGGGGAGAGCTGGAAATCACCGATGTAAACAAGATATATCTTGAACGCAATCAACTAAATGTTGAAATTATGGGGCGAGGTTATGCTTGGCTTGATACGGGAACACATGAAAGTTTAATTGAAGCGAGTAACTTTATTGAGACCATTGAGCATCGCCAGGGCTTGAAAGTGAGTTGCCCGGAGGAAATTGCTTATCGTGCTGGATTCATTTCTGCGGATCAATTGGCTAAGCTGGCACAGCCGCTTATAAAAAATGAATACGGCCAATATTTACTGCGGTTGCTGAAAAGTGACATTTTCTAATATACCCATTTATATAGTCCAACTTGTAGCACGCTCAAGTGTTCAAGGCATTTTAACATGAATATTATTGCCACTAAAATTCCAGATCTTTTTATGTTGGAGCCTAAGGTATTTGGTGATGATCGAGGCTATTTTTATGAGAGCTTCAATCAACAACAATTTGAAACAATCGTAGGGCGAACAATTAATTTTGTACAAGATAACCATAGCCGTTCAGTAAAAGGAGTTTTGCGTGGCCTTCATTATCAATTACAACAGCCACAGGGAAAGTTGGTGCGAGTGGTCGCAGGTAAAGTGTTTGATGTGGCTGTCGATATTCGCAAACACTCTGCGCATTATGGTGAATGGGTTGGTGTAGAGCTTAGTGCTGAAAATAAACGACAATTTTGGATACCAGAAGGTTTTGCTCATGGTTTTGTCGTGTTAAGTGATAGTGCGGAATTCTTGTATAAAACTACCGATTATTACTCTCAAGCGTCAGAGCGTTGTATTGCATGGGATGATCCTGATTTGGCGATAGATTGGCAGGTTTCCTTTGTTCCACAATTGTCTGCAAAAGATCGTTTAGGTGTTAGGTTGATTAATGCGGATGCCTTTGAATAGCCTTATAGGGATTTCTGCATGAGCATACAGGTTGCTGATCAATACCAAATCAAAATTGTCTGGCAATCAGGGCGACCATTAATAGCGGGGCGCAGTTATATATTGCGGCGTGGAGCTCAAGAATTACTGGTGAGCGTAACTGCACTCAAGTATCGTCAGGATGAAAAAACGGGTGAACATCTCTCCGCAAAAAAACTCAATGCGGGTGAGCTGGGCATTGCCAATATCAGTACTGCCCAGCCGATTAGTGTCGATGAAAATACCAATGCGGATTTTGATTTGGTGGATCTGCAGACTGCAGAGCTGTTGGGTAAGGGGCATATTGAATTTCCACTCTATCGCGCCACCAACATCCGCTGGCAATCACTCACTGTCGATAAATCAGCGCGCGCCTCAGTGAAGCAGCAACAGCCGCGTTGCATTTGGTTTACCGGTTTGTCGGGTTCCGGCAAATCCACCATCGCCAATTTATTGGAAAAACGTCTCTATGATCGCGGGCTGCACACTTATTTACTGGATGGTGACAACCTTCGTCACGGCTTAAATCGCGACTTGGGTTTTACTGAAGCGGATCGTGTCGAGAATATTCGCCGCGTTGCAGAAGTAGCAAAGTTAATGGTTGATGCAGGTTTGATTGTATTGGCTTCATTTATTTCTCCCTTCCAAGCGGAACGACAAATGGCGCGGCGTTTGTTCGCCGATACCGAATTTGTGGAAATTTTTGTTGATACACCCTTAGTAGAGTGTGAAAAGCGCGACGTTAAAGGCTTATACGCCAAAGCGCGGCGCGGTGAGCTTAAAAATTTTACCGGTATCGACAGCGCTTATGAACGTCCCGAACATCCAGAATTGGTGTTGGATACCTGCGCTCATTCAGTAGAAGATTGTATTGAGCAGATAATCCATTATTTATTGCCGGCACGCTTAGGCGAATAAACGACTTTTAAAAACGGAATTGCTTGTGAATACGACTAAAAAAATTATTGTTGTCATTGGTATGCATCGCAGTGGTACCAGCACTGTAATGAATGCACTGGCGTGTTTGGGTGTAAGTTTGGGTGATAATTTATTACCTCCCGGCGTTGATAATCCCAAAGGTTTTTTTGAAGACAAGTCGGTTAATGATTTAAATGTCGAAATGCTTGACGCTATTGGACAGACTTGGTTTAGCCTATCCTTGGTTCGCGATGAAGATATCGATAAATTGATTACCTTGGGTTATGTCGAAAAGGCAATTGCCCTGCTGAGTGATAAAACCAGAAACACTCCTGTGTTTGGCTTTAAAGACCCGCGTGTTTCAAAATTATTAAAATTTTGGAAGCGGGTTTTTGCGCGCATGAATTGTGATGTGCAATACGTGCTCTGTTTACGCCATCCCCTAAGTGTTGCCAACTCTCTTTTGAAACGCAATAAATCTCCCATCCAAAAAGGTTATTTGCTCTGGTTAAGTTACAACATGTCGATAGTGACTGAGTCACAAGACCTGCGTTTGATTGCTCTGGATTATGATCAATTGATGGAATCGCCTATCGCCCATATCCAATCTTTAGCAGAGCAATTGGGTTTTACCGCGGATATGGAATTAGCTAACCAGTTTGCCAATGAATTCCTTGATAAAGAATTAAGGCACACCAGCTTTAATGCGTTGGCATTAGTCAATGATCCGCGTTGCCCTGCCGTAGTCGCCAAGGCTTATGCATTGTTTAGCAAAATGCTCGCAGTCGATAATAGAAAAGCCAATGCAGAGCTGCTGCAATTTTATCAAGAACATAAAAACAGTTTAGATGCTGAATTTTTGTTGCTGGATGAGATTGAAGCATCGGCAATTGAATACGCTTACAAAAGTGTTAATGCGAAGGAATTAACGCAACAGGTTGAAGAGCGAACGGCTTGGGCTAGATCTCTTGAGCTGCAAGTTGAGGAGAGAACACAATGGGCAAGGAATCTTGATAATGAAATAAGTGAAATTTGTGCCAGAGAACAGAGTTTACGTAACGAGTTCGATGCCGCCCAAAAAAAAATTGCCGAGCTGAGTGATGCTAACACTCAATTAACTTTGTGTGTAAAAGAGAGTGGTGACCAGTTGTATAGTGCCACACAAAAACTTAATGAGCAGTCACAGCAGCTTGATGTGCAGTCGCAGCAGCTCGATGCCCAAAAACAACAACTGATTCATAGTGCTGGTGAGAATAAAGAGCTGAAGCGCCAACTGGATGAGATCAGCGCGAATTACACTAAAATCATTAATTCCAATTCCTGGCAAATTACCAAACCCTTGCGTGTTCTTACCCGCTTGATACGTGGTGAAACAGATACTCTAGCTGCTGCCCTTAAACCAAAACTGCAACGCGTTGCGCGCAATACCTATAAAAAATTGCCGCTCAGCCCACGGATTAAAAATGGTTTGGCGAGTTGTGCTTATCGTGTAGCGGGTCCGCTATTTGAAGGTGTGGTGCACTACGAAATGTGGCGTCGTAGCGGCAAGCCCGAGGCGCTTGCAACGGCTGCTACAGGTGTTATACCCAACGCTGATATACAGCGCGTATTGAGTAGCCTGGTGGTGCCCTCATCAGCGACACCGATGGTTTCCATTATTATTCCGAGTTACGGTAATTTACCTATCACATTAACTTGTCTGGCCTCTATTGCTCGCTATCAACCCAAGGTTCCGGTGGAAGTGATTGTTGTGGAAGATTGTTCTCCCGATCACGATATACATTGCCTGCAGCAAGTGCAGGGGTTGCGCTATGAAGTCAATCCACAAAATTTAGGATTTTTGCGCTCTTGCAATCGTGCGGTGTCTTTGGCGAAGGGACAATATATTTATTTATTAAATAACGATACTGAAGTCACTGATGGTTGGTTGGATAGCATGTTGGATGTATTTGCCACACACGATGACTGCGGGATGGTGGGGTCTAAACTGGTTTATCCCGATGGTCGTTTGCAAGAAGCGGGCGGCATTCTATGGCGCGATGGCTCAGCCTGGAATTATGGCCGCTTGCAGAATCCACAATTACCTGAGTTTAATTATTTAAAAGAAGCCGATTATTGTTCGGGCGCTTCACTGTTAATCAGTAAAGATTTTTTTATCCAATTGGGGTTGTTCGACGAACATTATGTGCCGGCTTATTACGAGGACACGGATCTTGCTTTTAAAGTCAGGGCAGTGGGTAAAAAAGTCTACTACCAGCCTGCTTCGGTGATTGTGCACTATGAGGGTATTTCCAATGGCACAGATACAGGCTCGGGTATTAAGGCTTATCAAGTCATCAATCAACAGAAATTTTTTGAAAAATGGAAAAATGTACTGGCCGAACACTACAACAATGCTGATTGTGTATTTAAAGCGAAAGATCGCAGCTGGAAAAAACCTTGCGTAGTGGTTGTTGATCACTATGTGTTGCAACCGGATCGCGATGCCGGTTCTCGCTCTACCTTGGCAATTATCACCAGCCTGCTAAAAATGGGTTTTACCGTAAAATTTTGGCCAGACAATTTATGGTTTGATCCCGAATACACACCCAAACTCCAGCAGTTAGGTGTCGAGGTAGTATATGGGGCTGAGCATGTCGGTAAATTCAAGCAGTGGTTGCTGGGTGCGGAAGGTGGTGTATCCCATGTGTTACTCAATCGTCCCCATATCGCAGCGAATTATGTTGATCTATTGCGAGCTTTTCCTGCTATTCGCACCGTGTTTTATGGGCACGATTTACATTTTGAGCGCTTGCAGCGTGAATATGATTTGCAACCCACGGCAGCGCTAAAAAAAGAGATAGAGTATTTTTATAATCTCGAAACAGCCATTTGGCAGAAAGTTGATGTAGTGCTTTATCCATCGCAAGAGGAAGCGCAAACCGTTAAGAAAATTGCCCCTGCGATCAATGCTGCCTGCGTTTGCCCCTATGTCTATGAAAATCTGGATCAATTTTCCCAGCGCAATCCGGTGCAGGGTAACAAAATTGTTTTTGTCGCCGGATTTGGGCATCCGCCTAATACCGATGCCGCTGTATGGTTTGTTAAGGAGATTTTTCCGCGCATTAAAAATCATCAGCCAGATGCGCTCTTGTATCTCATCGGTTCCAAACCAACGGAGCAAGTGTTAAAGCTCAAATCCGAGTCCATCATTGTGACCGGGTATGTGACCGATGAGGCTTTGGCTGAGCACTATGCTACGGCGCGGGTTGCAGTAGTCCCTTTACGTTTTGGTGCAGGTGTTAAAAATAAAGTGATAGAGGCTATGGCTTATGGTGTGCCTTTAATTACGACTGAGGTTGGTGTGCAGGGATTGGACGGTGCTGACAAATTGATTCCGGTGACCTCCGAGCCCCAAGCATTTGCTGCTGCAGTATGTTCGGTATTAGATAAGGATGAGCTTTGGTCTACTTATGCAAATGCGGGTAATACTTATGTCGCAAATCGTTATTCACTTGCGGCGATGAAAGCGACTTTAGCTAACGCGTTTATTCCTACAGGAGTCCCCAACATTGATTAAACAAGGAGTGGATAAATGGGTACTGTTTTCCAGTGCAATTCTATGTTTGGTGTTGTTTCAATTATATGTTGCACTTGCATCACCGCAGGTTCCCTATATGGATACCATGCTCTATTTGGTCCAAATTGATCAAATATTAAAAGGTGAAATTTCTTGGCTGGATGCATACGGTTCGAATGTGCATCGTGGGCTTATTTATCCCGTTGTAACTCTCGTTGAGTGGATATTTTGGGGGCTTGATTCTCGTATTACCACTATGCTCACCGGTTTCGTTGTTACGGCCATATTTTTTTATTGGTTCACAGCATTTCAGCTTTCGAGCAAGGTAATGGATAGAGCGCCTGCTGTGACATTGGGCGCCTTGTGTGTCGGTATTTTTTCAGCAATCATTGTTTCCAGTCCAGCTGCATTTGAGTTGTGGACGCTTGATCTAGGCTTCGCACAGTTGTTGAAGAATCTATTAATTGTTGTTTTTCTTTATCATCTTACCTTTAGAAAACAATGGGAAAAAAATACCAGTAATGCAGTCGTGTACGGTGCTTTGGGTGGGTTCCTTATTTTATTTGCTACATATGGTTGGTCCTATCCTTTTTTTGTGGCTGCCTGTTTTGGTCTGATGGCTTCCAGTCTCGGATCTACGGAAAGCAGAAAAACTCCTATGGTTGTCTTTGCGATGTTGCTTATTGCTCAGGCGATATATATTTACTCAGGAAATGAGGCTATTTCTAATAGTGAATCAATAAACTCAGATAATTTTTCTATTGTAGGGTTATTGAGTGCTGTTTTTTATGGTGCAGGCACAACGTTTATTGGAAGTGAAGTTGTTGCAAAATTGGGTATTCCATTATTACTGCCAATGATTTTGGGGGCGCTTGTTATTGTCATCGGAATGTTTGCTGTTCTTATAGCATTAATGGATCGATCTCCAGCAAAGATATTTTTATGCAGCCTCTTGCTGTTCTCCTTAGCCGTTCTGGCAGGTGTAGCGGTCACTAGAGGTGGTATTGATTTTACTAAGGCAGGTGCCTCTCGATATTTTGTTGACTTCATTTGGCTGTTGCTTAGCCCGCTCGCGATTATCCTTACTACTCATAGGCTTACAGTTGACGATAAATTTAAGTTCATCAATGTTCTTCCTTTGGGAGCGATATTATACATATCGAAAGTGGCCATAAAAGTTTTGTTTGTGTGTGCAATTTGCGGCCATCTGGCTACTTGGATTGTTGAATTTAAAACAGCTCCTTATAGAGCTATGGCCTTTGAAAAAATGGCTTCAGTGTACCGCTCTGGTGTGATTAGTGAGGCTGATGCGACACTGTTACAATCTCCTTACTTAACTTCGAAAAAGGCGGTGGAGGTCGCCCAATTTTATAACCTTGGCATACTCAGGCATGAGCAATTGGGTTGTTCATTATCAGCTGCAGCTTATGCAGGGGATTGGTACCCTGCCGAGCAAAATAATACACGTTGGTTAAAACAAGACGGGGCAATTTCAGTGGGCAAATGCCCGGTTAGCATAAGCATTCGAGGCTATATTCCCGACGCATTTGACAGGAAAAATATAGTGGTTTCTTATGGTCAGCAGCAAAAGACTGTCAGTGTGGAGCCAGGGAAAGAATTTTTAGTGAGGCTTGATAATATGAAGCAAGGCAGAATGAGTATCAAACTTCACGTGGATACAACTACAATACCATCACGAAATGGCCTCAATGCAGATAGTCGCGAACTTGGTATATTGCTCACTTATATCGGTGAGTAGTTTTTATCGGTTAAGCGTTGGAAGAATATTGTTGAGTAAAATAACTGGCGAAAATTAGCCTCTCGTAAAACACCCCTACAAAATTTTATAGTAATACACCGGTGAAAAATGATTCTAATTAATGATTTGCGTGCACATTCAGAAGCACTAAGAGCTAGCATCGATACAGCATTAAATCGCGTTGTGTCGCGTGGTTGGTTTGTATTGGGCCCGGAAGTTTCAGCATTCGAAGAAGAGTTTGCGCAATATATTGGTGTTTCAAAGTCAGTTTCACTCGCTAATGGCACTGATGCACTTGAACTTGCTTTGCGTGCAGTAGGTGTAAAACAGGGTGATCTGGTGGCTACTGTTGCCAATGCCGGTATGTACACCACCACCGCACTCATTGCCATAGGTGCAACCCCTTTTTTCATGGATGTAGATCAGTCTTCCCGTACGGCCTCATTAATAGAATGCCAGCACGCGCTTGATGCTGGTGTAAAGGCTATTGTGGTGACGCACTTATATGGCCGCGCTGCACCTGGTATTAATTCCATCGCTGAACTCTGCGCCAAGCATGGTATTCCATTAATCGAAGATTGTGCCCAAGCGCACGGTGCAAAAGTAGATGGGAAAATGGTGGGCTCTTTTGGTGATGTTGCTTGCTTTAGTTTTTACCCAACTAAAAACTTGGGTGCATTAGGCGATGGTGGCGCTGTTGCAACGAACAATCTACAGGTGGCAGAAACTGTTGCACGTATGCGTCAGTATGGATGGTCATCCAAATACGAAGTTATATTGGAGAATTCACGCAACAGTCGGCTCGATGAAATGCAAGCGGCAATCTTAAGGGAGTTTTTACCGTTGCTGGATGGTTGGAATAATCGCCGTCGTGAAATTGCAACGCGTTATGCTGAGTTGATAAAAAACCCTGCAGTTCAATTACCCACGTTTGATGGTGATGATTACGTTGGACATCTGTACGTTATTGAAACTGTGAATCCAGAAGGCTTGCGTGCACATCTGAAATTGAATCAGATTGCGAGCGAAGTGCATTACCCAATACCTGATTATAAACAGCCTGTATTTGGCGATCGATTTGCCAATATAACATTGTCTATTACTGAAAAGCTGGCGAGTACTATTCTCACCTTGCCTTGTTACCCTGAGCTGATCGATGCGGATGTCCGAAACGTGGCAGAGGCGGTGAATGCATGGACACCATAGTTTATTCGGTTGTTATTCCGGTATACAAAAATGAGGAATCCATTCCTCGCCTGTTCAAGGCTCTCGAACACATGAGTCTTGAACTGGATAAAAAATTGGAAGTTGTTTTTGTAGTCGATGGCAGCCCCGATTCGAGCTTTGAGTTGATCAAAAATGCACTCAATGGCCTGCCTTTTGTTGCGCAGTTGATTGGTCATTCGCGCAATTTTGGTTCGTTCCCTGCGATTCGCACTGGGCTTGCAGCTGCAAGAGGTAATTTTTTTGGTGTTATGGCTGCCGATCTCCAGGAGCCGCCGGAGTTACTTGTTGAATTTTTTAAAGCATTGGATACCAATCAATGCGACGTTGCTATAGGTACCAGAAATGGTCGATCTGATCCAGTCGCATCGCGTATGGCATCTTCTATTTTTTGGGGACTGTATCGTCGATTGGTTGTTAAGGAAATGCCGGAAGGCGGTGTTGATGTGTTTGGTTGCAATCAAATTTTCCGCGATCAATTATTAGCATTGGAAGAATCGCGCTCATCGTTAATCGCCTTGATTTTTTGGCTTGGTTTTCGTCGTAAGTTAATTTCTTACACTCGGTTACAGCGCGAAGAGGGGAAATCAGCATGGACCCTGAGCAAAAAAATTGATTATATGCTTGATAGTGTTTTTGCTTTTACGGATTACCCTATTCGTTTATTGATGAAGATAGGCGCATTCGGTTCTGCAATTGCAGTGTTGTTGGCAATCGTTGTAGTGGTCGGTAAGTTTACCGGTAATATCGATGTTCCTGGCTACGCTGCCACTATGCTAGCGGTTTTATTTCTTGGTGCACTTAATTTATTCGGATTGGGATTGGTTGGAACTTACGCTTGGCGGGGTTATGAAAACAGCAAAAAAAGACCCTTGGCGATAGTGGCCATTAAACACGATAATCAAAAGGGTTCTATTAATGACTAACTATTTCATCCATCCCACCGCCGATGTGCAAACAAAAACAATAGGTAGAGATACACGCATCTGGCAGTTTGCTGTGGTTTTGCCTGGCGCAGAAATAGGTGAGCAGGTAAATGTGTGTGCACATTGCTTGATTGAAGGTGATGTGGTGGTAGGCAATCGCGTCACAGTGAAATCGGGTGTGCAGTTGTGGGATGGTTTGCGTGTGGGTGATGATGTATTTATTGGTCCCAATGTCACGTTTACTAACGATAAATTTCCACGCTCAAAAGTGTATCCGGAAAAATTCCTTGAAACCAGAATAGAGAATGGCGCATCTATTGGCGGTGGCGCGGTTATTCTGCCTGGCGTAACCATCGGGATGGGTGCAATGGTGGGTGCTGGTGCAGTGGTGACAAAATCTGTACCGCCCTATGCAATTGTCACTGGTTCTCCGGCGCGCATTACCGGCTATGTTGAGTCATCAAAAAATAATGTTGATATGGAGAGCGGTTCGCTGCTACCCAATAAAAACTCTGAATTAGTTACTCGCATAGGTGTAGGTGACGTAACACTTCACCAATTCAAATTTATTGCGGATATGCGCGGAGATTTATCTGTCGGTGAATTCTCTAAAGATGTTCCCTTTGATCCAAAGCGATATTTCCTTGTGTTTAATGTGCCGTCGGAAAAAACGCGCGGCGAACACGCGCATTATCACTGCCATCAATTTCTTATTTGCGTAAAAGGGAAATGCTCTGTTGTGGTCGATGACGGCATTCAGCGCAAAGAGGTGGAATTAAACAAACCTAATATGGGCGTTTATCTTCCGCCCTTAACCTGGGGGATTCAGTACAAATACTCCAGTGATGCGGTACTGTTAGTATTTGCTTCACATTACTATGAGGCGGATGACTATATAAGAAATTACGATGATTTTCTCGTAGCGATAAAAGCCAGGCAAGATGCTGAAAAATAATAAGCTAAAAGCTGAAGGCGTTACAAAAGACGCTTTTCGTTTTCTGATTGGTGGCGGGCTTAATACCGCCATTACTTATCTTGCGTATTTGTTCTTCTTATTATTTGTTCATTATCAAATAGCCTACGCCCTGAGTTGGGTGGTGGGCTTGCTTATCATCGTGATTTTTTACCCTTCCAAAGTATTTGTCGGTAGCAAAAACTCCTGGAAAAAAACTGCTATCTTAATTGGGCAATATGTACTGGTATTTTTTTGCGGCTTGCAGTGTTTACGTGCACTGGTAGTTTATGCAGATATAACAGAGCAATTGGCCGCACTCTTCACCATGGCTTTCACCACGGTGTTAAATTTTCTGCTGATGCGGCTTTTATACCGGCACAGCTTGTTTCATTGATGTTGGTTCTGTGAAAGCAAGGAAGGCGGCGCCCGACAGGATTAGAACCTGTATATAAACAATTGAATAATAAAGAAAAATAACCTGTTCTAAGATCCGAAATATACAAATGGCATACACGGCCAAGCTTTTTCTGGTTTTACCGGTAAAAAATGGCACTAATCGGGTGGTTCAGGGTGGCCAGAATCACCCGGTTTGATGAAATGTGCTGTTATTCACACCTCCTCAAATGTGGTCTATCCTGCCATAGTGGAACGCCTGAGATCACTTTGGCTTTGCTTGGCACACCCATGGAACCACCTCATCGGATGATTGTAGTTTTTCCGCTGTTTCTGTTCCTCCCGCGTGCAATTGTAACCATCCCCTAAACTAGGGTCATTCATAATTAGAGTTCTCCGGCATACACTGTCACAAACGGAGAACCCCCTATGAAAAAGTCACGTTTTACTGAAACACAAATTGTAAAAATCCTTAAAGAG
>Ga0307408_100000643_pt1 | contig 29323 bp, 24 predicted proteins | sample 322Cmetagenome_FD_202116 | JGI IMG/M metagenome (GOLD analysis project Ga0307408, IMG submission 202116) | Maize rhizosphere microbial communities from greenhouse at UC Davis, California, United States - 322HYB-C-3 | ecosystem: Host-associated > Plants > Roots > Rhizosphere > Soil | place...
TGCCCATTCCCGAACACGGCCCTGCCCTGCGCCTCCAGGGCTCCAACACCATTGGCGCGGCGTTGGGGCCGGCCCTGGTCCGCGGACTGATGGAGAACCAGGGATTGCTCAAGGTCAGCGCCGAAATCACCGGCCGCGACAACGAGCAACGCATCGTCGGGCAGACCGCCGAAGGCCAGCGAGTCACAGTCGACATCGCCGCCCACGGCTCCAGCACCGGATTCACTGCGCTCAAGCAAGCCAACGCCGACCTGGCCGCCTCTTCCCGGCCGATCAAGGAAAGCGAACTGAAGGACCTGGCGGCCCTCGGCGATCTGAAAAGCCCGACATCCGAACAGGTCATCGCCATCGACGGCCTGGCGATTATTCTTCACCCACAAAACCCATTACGGCAGCTCGACACCGTGCAACTGGCACGCATCTTCAGCGGCGAGGCAAAAACCTGGGAAGCGGTGGGTGGCGTCGGCGGGGCGATTCATCTATACGCCCGGGACGAGCAGTCCGGTACGTATGACACCTTCAAGGAATTGGTACTCAACCGACAGGGAAAAAAGCTGGATCCTACGGCCAGACGCTTCGAATCCAGTGATCAACTGTCGGATGCCGTCAGCCAAGACCCACAAGGCATCGGTTTCATCGGTCTACCCTACGTGCGCCAGGCGAAACCTCTGGCGATTGTCGATGGCGATTCCCAACCCATGTTGCCGCTGAACAACCTGATCGCCACCGAGGACTATCCCCTTTCCCGGCGTCTGTTCTTCTATTTACCGCCCTTGCAGACCAATCCGTGGGCCGAGGCGCTGGTGGACTTCACCCAAAGTGAACAGGGCCAGGCTATCGTCGCGGCCAACGGCTTCATCGCCCAGACAGTCCAGGCGATGTCGGTCACCCCCAACGCCTTGATGCCCGAGGGCTATCAAGCCCTCAGCCGCCATGCCCAACGCCTGACGGTGAATTTTCGTTTCGAAGAAGGCAGCGCCAATCTCGACAACAAGGCCCATCAGGACCTGGGGCGCGTGCTCGATTACATCAAGCAGCATGGCAAAGCCGATCGGCGCGTGACCCTGGTGGGTTTTGGTGATGCCAAGGACGATCCAGCGCGGGCCGACCTGCTGTCCAAACTGCGGGCGATGGCGGTGCGGCGTGAACTGGTCAAATTCGGCGTGGCGTTGCGTGAGGTGCGCGGTTTCGGCGCGTTGATGCCGGTGGCGGCCAATAGTGAAGATGAAGGACGGGTTCGCAATCGGCGGGTGGAGGTTTGGGTGTATTAGAAAGCTTCGCAATCCAAAGCGAAGCCAGTCATGTGGCGAGGGGATTTATCCCCGCTGGGCTGCGCAGCAGCCCTAAAACAGTGAACACAATCTTTCTGACATACCGAGTTGGCTGGTTTGGGGGCCGCTGCGCAGCCCAACGGGGATAAATCCCCTCGCCACGAAAGCTCTGATGTTTATGTCGATAATCTTGGCGTAGGAAGGGACTCCAACTTCTTGCGCCATTGCCTACAACTACGCCAGAATCCGCCGGCTTGTGCGCCTTGAGGGTGGGCTTTACTGTTGCCCGGTCGCTGAATATCAGCGATCGGGTTTGGTAGCCCGGGTAAAACTAAGGCGCACAGTTCCGGCATATTTATTATGGCGGCTGTGCGTGGGGCGCCTCCTGGCGCGCTGGGTTTGCCTTGGTACCCGGTCTACCAACCTGCGTATAGCCGCCACCCAATGTTTGGTAGCAAAGGGTTGCGGCTCCCATTACCAAGGAGTTTCATCATGTTCAAAGCAACCCCAAACCCGCCGGACAACGATCCAGCCGACTCAGCCGCGCTCGACAAAGCGGCAGCAGACCGCGCCCTCGATTACTACCTGAAACCCAAATCCAGCACACCGAAAACCGATCCAGGCCAGCTCTTCACCCTCATCAACGGCATCGCCACCGAAGCCCTCCTCGCCAACCTCAGCGAAACCCTGGCCTCGGCCAACGCCATGATCAATGACCTGGCCTTCGACCTGGACGGCTCACGCCGGCACGTCGCCCTGGGCATCCTGCAACTGGTCGAACTGAGCGGAATGCTGGCGAATCGCGCGCTGGATAACGTCGAAGCCCGTCCCTCGACATAACGCATCCCTGTGGGAGCGAGCTTGCTCGCGAAGGCGGTATGTCAGTCAACACTTGATCGACAGACCGATCGTTTTCGCGAGCAAGCTCGCTCCCACAGGGTTTCGAGGCGTTCGCCCTATTCCCGGCCAACGCCCCGAACGACATAGCACACTACCGCCCCGCCAATTCCATGATCATCCGCGAGAGCAAATAGATTCGCGGCACCACGCTCTCGACTTCAGCGTATTCCTCAGGGGTGTGAATGTTACCCCCGACGATGCCAAAGCCATCCAGCGTCGGCGTGCCAACCCCGGCCGACAGGCTGGCGTCCGCCGCCCCGCCGCTGCCTTCTTCGGTGAGTTTGCGCCCCAGTTCGCCGTAGATACCCTGGGCCATGGCCATCAATCGATCCGACTCCTTCGTCTGCGGCATCGGCGGCAAGCCACGCTGCAGGCTGGTGGTGACTTCGGTGTCGGCGATCAACTTGTCCTTGGACACCCGGGCCAGGTCTTTTTCGATGCGGTCGAATTCTTCCGGCACCGCCGCCCTCACGTCGGCCTTCGCCGTGGCCTGGTCGGGAATCACGTTGGTCCGGTCACCCGCCTTGAGCACGGTGAAGTTGATGGTGGTTTTCTTCTCCGCGTCGCCGAGCTTGCCCAGTTGCAGAATCTGATGCGCCGCCTCCATCGCCGCGTTGCGCCCCAGCTCCGGCGCCACACCCGCGTGGGCCGCCTTGCCCTTGACCTCCACCAGCGCCGTTGCGCTGCCCTTGCGCCACACCACCAGACCGTCAGCCGGACGACCCGGTTCAAGGTTCAGGGTCACGTCGTGGGCCTTGGCGGTTTTCTTGATCAGGTCGGTGGCGGCGTCCGAGCCGGTTTCTTCGCTGGCGTCGAGCAGGAAGGTGATCTGCGCGTAATTCTTGAAGTCGAGGTTTTTCAGCACTTTCAAGGCATAGATGCCGGCGACGATACCGCCCTTGTCGTCCATCACCCCCGGCCCGTAGGCCCGGCCATCCTTGATATGAAAAGGCCGCTCGGCGGCGGAGCCTTCCTTGAACACCGTGTCCATGTGGGCCATCAGCAAGATCTTCGCCTTGCCGGTGCCCTTGAACGTCGCCAGGACATGTTGAGTACCGTCCGAATTGGGCACCTTCTCGATGGTCGCGCCGAGCTTTTGCAGCTCATCAATGGCGATATCACCGACCTGGGTCAGCCCCGGTACATAACCGGAACCGGAGTCGATATTCACCAGCCGTTCCAGCAGTTTCAGGGCCTCGCCCTTGTACTGCTCGGCATCGGCCAGCACTTGCTGATGGGGCTGCGCAAAGACAGCGGGGGCGAAGGTGCCAAGGGCCAGGCTCAAGCCAAGACTGACGGCCAGACGGGAGCGACGAGCGATAACGGTCATGAGTTCATCCTTGTTTCGTCGGGAAAGTACCCTTGAGGGAGTCAAGGGGCACCCTACCCGACAAAACGCCAATGCTCTAGACCGTCGACGTCTCCAACACCGGTCGATGTCGCTGACAGACAACCCGATTACGCCCGCCAGTCTTGGCTTCGTAGAGCATCTGGTCAGCGTCGTTGAGCCATGCACTGGCATCGCCATAAGCCGGGTTGAACGCTGCCAGGCCAATGCTCAGGCTCACTTTCAAGGCCGGATCCTGCTCATAGGCGAGCGTGGCAAAGCGTTCGCGCAAACCGTCCATGGCCTGCACCGCGTTGTGCAAGGTCAGGTCCGGCAGGATCACGCAAAACTCGTCGCCACCGTAGCGCCCGACAATGTCGGCAGCCCGCAGGTTTTGCCTGAGCAGCTTGCCGAGCTGGCGCAGCACAACGTCGCCGGCGCCATGGCCGTAGGTGTCGTTGATGGCCTTGAAATGGTCGATGTCGATCAGCGCGATTGCGCCGTGGATTCCGTCCGATGGATGACGCAGGCAACGCTGGAATTCTTCATCGAGTCGATCTTTCCAGGCGCCATGGTTGAGCAGCCCGGTGAGGCTGTCGGTGCGACTGAGGGCCAGCAATTCGCGCTTCTGCCGGCCGAGCGTGTAGGCCTGGCGAAAGCAGATCCAGCCCAGCGCCAGCGGATACAGGCACAGCAGCGGCAGGCAGGCATAGAGCTGCGCCGGGCTGGTCATGGGCACGCTGCTCAACGGAAAAATCACGCCTCCTATCGCAATGCCGGCCACTTGGGCCGCGGCCCCGACCAGCAGGAAACGCAGCCCGCCGATAGCGACATTGTTCATGGCCATCATCGCCAGGGTGACGGCCGTGGGCAGCGGATTGAATTGCATCGCGGCGACCCAGAAGCCGCCAAGGAAAGCATCGATCAGCAGGTTGCGGTGTTCGGCGTGGTACGGCACCGCCGAGCGACGCGCCCATTGATAGGACACGTGCGGCCAGAGCAAGCCGTTAAACAACATGAAGCCCCAGACCCAGGGCGCCGGGTCGAGGGGCAGGACGGCAACACTCACCACCAGCAACCCCAGCGCCAGGCCTAGGATGCGCGATGTATACAGCCTCCTGGCCAGCGAGAGTCCCTTTTTTCCCGTCTTATGCATAGAGGCCTCTGCACCGCCGGTCTCCCGATCGCCGGGATGGGTTGTTGGGAGTCTATCAGGGTGGCGTCAAATAGCCATCACTCCATGCAGGGGTATTTATCCCACCGGACGAACGTAGTTCTTCGCATATTTTGGCTATACATGAGGAGGGGAATTGTTGTCCGACACAGCGCGTATCAAAGCAGACACCTGCATGACATCGCGATATTCCAAGGTTTCAGCTTCACTTACCTTGATCCGTCGGATCATATCGACGGGTCAACATCCAACGTGACCCATGGAGGGCAACGACATGCTGGTGTTGTGGGTGGTCCTCGCCGTGTTCATCGCCTGGAGCTGGCTGACGTATCCGGGCATCGGCCACGTGCTGTATGACCTGGGCATGGCCCTGGAAGCGCGGCTTTACCGGCTGCACAAGATCACGGTGCCCATCAGTGAAATGACGGTGTCGACCTGGCAAGGTGGCCCTTATGAAGCGTCCGGCAGCATCCTGATGCTGCACGGCTACAGTGCCGACAAGAACCTCTGGCTGCGCTTCGCCCGGCATTTTGTCAGCCAGTACCGCGTGGTGATTCCCGACCTGGCCGGCCATGGCGAAACCGGCTTCAAGGCTGGCGGCGGCTATGACATTCCGACCCAGGCCCGGCGGGTGATCGAGCTGCTCGATGCCTGCGGCCTGGACAAGGTTCATGTGATCGGCAATTCCATGGGCGGCCACCTCGCGGCGTGGCTGGCGGCGACCTCACCTGACCGCGTGCTGACCCTGGCGCTGATCGACCCGGCGGGCGTCACCGCCCCCCAACCCAGTGACATGGAACGCCACCTGGCCGCTGGGCATAACCCGTTCCTGGTGTATTCGCGGGATGATTTCGCACCGTTCTACGCCATGACCATGGCCTCGCCGCCCTGGTTGCCGAACGTGGTGCTGGCGGCACTGGCCGAGCGTTACGAACAGCGCCGGGAAGAACTGGCGGAAATCTTCGTCGATTTTCGCGCCAGCCCACCGATGGAGCCCCGCCTGAACGACATCCGCGCGCCGTCGTTGCTGCTTTGGGGGCGCAAGGACCGGCTGATCGACGTCAGCAGCGTGCCGGTCTGGAGCAAGGGCATCGCCGATTTGCGGGTGGAGATCTGGGACGGCGTCGGCCATATGCCGATGGTAGAGAAACCCGGGAAAACGGCGGCGTTATATCGGGATTTCCTGAGGGGATTGGGGCAGTGAACACAAGGCAGGCTTGATTGCTTGCGACGACGTCTTCGGCGGGAGCCTTCGGATCAGTCCCTGGCAGAATGAAGTCCTGAAGATTCTTCGTTTGCCGGCATTGGCGAAGGCTGCGATCTTTCGTTCAACTTTCCCACAGCCCTCGCCAGGAATTCTCACGATGAGCTTCGTCAGCCCCGACTTGATCCGCCAACGCTTTTCCAGGGCGATGTCCGACATGTACCGCGACGAGGTGCCGCTGTACGGCGCACTGATGAACCTGGTGGAACAGACCAACGCCCAGGTGCTGGCAAACGACTCCCCGCTGGCCGAACACCTGCGCAGCACCGGCGAGCTCGAGCGCCTGGACCTGGAACGCCACGGTGCGATCCGCGTCGGCACCGCCGCCGAGCTGGCGATGCTCGGTCGCCTGTTTGCGGTGATGGGCATGGAGCCGGTGGGCTATTACGACCTCACGCCTGCCGGGGTACCGGTGCACTCCACGGCATTTCGCGCTGTTCACGAGGCATCGTTGCAAGTAAGCCCGTTCCGGGTCTTCACCTCGCTGTTGCGCCTGGAGCTGATTGAAAACACCGAGCTTCGGACCTTTGCCGAGTCGGTGTTGGCCAAACGGCAGATTTTCACCGCCGACGCCCTCGACCTCATTGAGCTGGCCGAGCGCCAGGGTGGCCTGACGGAGCACCAGGCTGACGAGTTTGTCCTGCAAGCATTGGAAACTTTCCGCTGGCACCACAGCGCCACGGTCACCGCCGAACAATATCGACAACTCAGCGCCCAGCATCGGCTGATCGCCGACGTCGTGGCCTTCAAGGGCCCACACATCAATCACCTGACGCCGCGCACCCTGGACATCGACATCGTCCAGGCCCGGATGCCGCGGCATGGCATCACGCCGAAGGCCGTGGTCGAAGGTCCACCTCGCCGACAGTGTCCGATCCTGCTGCGCCAGACCAGCTTCAAGGCCCTCGACGAACCCGTCGCGTTTACTGACTCGCCTCAGTCCAAGGGCAGCCACAGCGCGCGTTTCGGCGAGATCGAACAACGCGGCGCCGCCCTCACGCCCAAAGGTCGTGCGCTGTACGATCAATTGCTCAACGCCGCACGGGACGCCTTGGGGGAATTTCCCAACGAAGCCAACGCGCAACGCTACAACGCGTTGATGGCTGAACATTTCGCCCAATTCCCGGACACCCTCGATGAGTTACGCCAGCAGGCACTGGCGTACTTCCGCTACTTTCCGACATCGAAAGGCCTGGCCGCCAAGGGCACGTTGGCCAAACCGCTCACACTGGAGTACTTGTTGGAACAGCAATGCCTGCGCGCAGAGCCCTTGGTGTACGAAGATTTCCTGCCAGTCAGCGCCGCCGGTATTTTCCAGTCGAACCTCGGCGATGCCGCCCAGAGCCACTATGCCGGACAGTCCAATCGGCAGGCATTCGAAACCGCACTGGGACGAACAACCATCGATGAGTTGGCGCTGTACGCCGCGACACAGCAGCGCTCCATCGATGAGTGCATGTCTGCGTTGGGTGCGTAGAAAAGCCGAAGGCAAGACGGCGCAAGAAGTTGCACGGGGCGCTGGCTTCAATCCAGCGCTTGTCGCCGTTTCAGCCGCCCCAGCGCAGTGTGCAATCGACGGGGATACACGGCGCAGTCCATTGCGTGAATGTCCGGCGCTTGATGTCGGATTCGACAGCGCCGCTTCACCAAGCAACTGATTTATAGAGGTTTTTTAGCGAATGGCACAGCTCTTGATAACTCAGGCAGCCTCGGGACGATTCGCGACCCGGGCTTTCAGATTATTCCGCAAGGAGAGCATCCATTGGCTACCCCCGCTTACATGTCCATCGAAGGCACCAAACAAGGTCTGATCACTGCCGGCGCGTTTACCGCCGACTCGGTGGGCAACACCTATCAGGAAGGTCATGAAGACCAGGTCATGGTGCAAGGCTTCGAGCATCAGGTGATCATCCCGCGCGATGCCCAGTCGGGCCAGCCAACCGGTCAGCGCGTGCACAAGCCACTGGTCATCACCAAGGTTTTCGACAAGGCCTCGCCGTTGCTGCTCGCCGCACTGACCAGCGGTGAACGCTTGACCAAGGTCGAAATCCAGTGGTTTCGCACATCAGCCGCAGGCACCCAGGAGCACTACTACACCACCACCCTGGAAGACGCGATCATCGTTGACATGAAGGACTACATGCTCAACTGCCAGGACCCGAACAACAGCCACTTCACCCATCTGGAGGATGTCCACTTCACGTATCGCAAGATCACCTGGACCCATGAAGTCAGCGGCACGTCCGGCTCCGACGACTGGCGTTCACCGGTCGCCGGCTAAGTCACACAGGTGTTCGCCCAGTGCGACGGCCTCGGCATTCCATGCACTGGTAAAGAGCCTGACACTGGGCGAACGCAGACAATAATAGTGGAGCTTGCGCGGGATGTCCGTGAGCCCCACTTAAATAATTTTTCACGCCATGGGCCAAGGAATCCTTGCCCTCCCCCGCCAACAACTTCAATCGCGCCGGGCCGTTTTCTGCGCATCGGTTTCCTGCGCATCGGGATTACCGTGGCGTTGCTCACGCTTGGCCGGGTCGTTGGGGCGCAACGCGTCGTTGTCCCGCTCCACTTCACCAGGCATGGCCGGCTTATCAGGGTTGTGTTCGGATGGGTCTGATGTGGGCTTCATCTTGAATTCCTTCTGCTGTAGTGCCAACTGCTGGCGTGGGATTGCATGGCGGCGATGGCGTTTTAATCCAGGACCGAGTTGTCCTTTTCGCGAGCAGGCTCGCTCCCACATTGGAATGCATTCTTCTGTGGGAGCGAGCCTGCTCGCGAAAGGGCCGCCATAAGATCAGGCGTCGGGGTCTGCCACTTCCGCTGCGACGTTGGCATCCGGCGAGCGCTGGTGAAGTTCCTCGGCTCTGGTCTTCAGTTCTTGCCAGCGGTCCAGGTCAATCTCTCCCAGGCCGAACAGATCGTCAGCCAGCCGCATCAGCTCGGTGAAATGAGCGTCGGGCGACTGCTGGAAGTAAGCCTTGTCGTCGAACAGTCGCTGCCAATCGGCCAGCGACGGTGGTTTGAGGTCATCGCTCATGAAGGACTCCCGCGAGGCATTCATAAGCTATGAGGGGCGACGGATGCGGGGAGTTCCGGCGATTCTCAATAGCCGGTCATTTCCAGATAGCCGCTCCCGCCGTGACTGCCGCTCAGTTGCACCGGCCCTTCCCAGTAGGGAATGCGCAGGTTCATCCAAGCCCCGGGATTCAGCGCCCGGGTGGTAATGTCGAGCTGTTTGCCGGGGATCTTGACCGACCAGCGCACCGGCATCGCGCGCCCCGCGACCTTGGCGGTGTCCAGCGGCGCGAGGCTGATTTCGTCGGCATGCAACGTCGTCGCCTGGCCATGGGCATCGATCCAGGTTCCCGTGAGATACGGTGCGCCTTCCTTATGGCGCATGCGATAGAGCATCACCTGTTCGCCGCTTTCCAGGTGCAGCGAAAACCAGTCCCATCCGGTCTGGTTTTCCGTCAGCGGCTGGCTGCTCCACTCACGGTCAAGCCACGCTGGGCCGCTGACTTCGTAGCGCTGGCCGTCGATTTCCAGATGACCACGCGCCTGGAAAAACGGCTGGCTGTAGTAATACGACGCTTGGCCCTGCGCGGATTTCTGGCTGAAACCCTGGTCGCCTTGCAGGACCAGCGGACGCGTCGACCTGAGCTGCAGTTCATAGTTGAAGTGTGCGTCACGCGCCTTGAGCTGCATCGCCGCCAGGGGATCATTGCCAGTGGCTTGAGTCGTCAATTGCCAATCATCGATCCAGGCATCGAAAGGCGTAGTCCGCACCCCGGCCTGCCCGACGCCGCCCCGGGCGTAGCGCTCGGCGGCATGGTGGACGCTGGCGGAGGTCACGGCGGCGTGGCCGAGCCAGATCGTCTGGTTGCGCCAGCCACTGCCCTGCACCGCAGGATCCTGGGCGCTGCGGAACAACGTCCACTGCACGCCGAAATCCCGCCCTTCGGCGTCCTTGAGATTAGCGGTGATGTACCACCATTCGATGCGGAAACCTTCATGAACACCGTGATCGGCTGGAAAGCTGAACACGCGCCCGGGCACCACGGGCGTGAACGCAACGGTGTGGGTGCCGAGACCGGCAAAACCCTTTTCCGGCGGCGTCGAGTCATCACAACCGGCAAGCAATGCAAGGAGCATCAGGCCGACTCTAATCTTCATGGGCAAACGTCCTCAGCAAATCCGTCGGCTGCGTGCGGTACAGCGCGTACAGCGGCCAGGCCGATGCCAGCAGCGTGGCGAGCATCGCCAAGGCCAGCAGTTGCGCCAGTTGCAACGGAAAGACCCGCAACGGCAGGCGCCAGCCAAAGGCCTGCACATTGATCACCGCATCCAGGCACCAGGCCAGGGCAATGCCCAGCGGCACGGCCAATAACAAGGTCAGCACCGCCAGCAGCCAGGTCTGGCCAAGGTTGAGCAGCATCAATTGCCGCCGCGTGACGCCTATTGCCCACAGCGGTGCCAATTGGCCGAGGCGGCTCTGGCTCTGGGTCAACAGGCTGATGAACAACGCCACCCCGGCTACGGCCAGGGTCAGGCTGTTGAGCGCGGCGGTGGCGGCAAAGGTGCGCTCGAACACTTGGGTTGACCAGCCTTTGAGCCGGGCCTGATCGACGATGCGGCTGTCGTCGAGGTTGAACCGGTTTTGCAACGCCGCCAGCAAGGGTGGGATCTTCGACGGTTCGATGCGCAGGTTGAAACGATACGGCGTGAGCTGCGGCCAGTGCGCCAGCAGGTGCTTCGCGTTGATCAACACGTGGCCCTTGGGATTGCCGTAGTCGGCGTAGATTCCGACGATGCGCGGCGCCCACGGACCTTGTGGGGTCGGGAGGGTCAATCGATCACCGATCCGCACTTTCAGGCGCCGGGCCAGTTGTTCGCTGAGCATCAGCGTGTCGGTGCCGGCCAGTTGCTCCCACGCCTGGCCGTCGGTCGACTCCAGCAACGGCCAGTGCTGGCGATAGGAAGCATGGTCGATGATGCCGAAAATATCCGTCGGCCAGCCTTGCAAGGGAATCGACACCTGCCAGTTGGGCAGCACGGCGGTGACCGTCGGTTGTTGCTTGAGCCAGTCGTACAGCTCGTCCGCCTGGGCTGGCGTTTGCGGGCTGATATACAACTCGGCGGTCAATCGTTGCTCCAGCCAATCGCTGAACGTCTGGCGAAAACCGGAGGTCATGCTGCCGGCGCCGATGTTCGCCGCCAACGCCAGCAGCAACGCCATCAGCGCCAGGCTCAGCGTGGGCAATTGCTGGCGGCAATCAGCGAGAAACCACTGCCCGAGCACCGAACGGCTGCCGCGCAACAACCGGTTCAACACCCCATTGAGCAGCACCGGCAAAGCCAGCGCCGCGCCCAGCAACAACGTCGTCATCAAGACAAAACCGCTCGCCAGGCTGTCGCCCCGGACCAGCACCGACACGGCGATCAGCGCGGCCAATGTCGCCACCGCTCCCTGGCGCCGCAGCCATCGCGCATGGGCCTGGTGCCAGGCCTGGGGATTGGCCAGCGCCAGCAGAGGCAGGCGTGCAGCGCGCAAAAGACTCTGGGCCCCGGCCAGTAGCGCGCCGAGCAGGCCCAGGCCAATCCCGCCCAGCCACCACCAGGGGCTGAGGTTCAATTGCCCGGGCACTTGCGCGCCGTACAGGCCCCGCAGGCTCGCCGCCACATCGGGCAGCAACAGACTCGCCAGCCAATACCCACTGAGCACGCCAGCCACGCCGCCCAACAAGGCCAACGCGCCCAGCTCCAGCGCCAGGCTGATGATCAGCACCCGCGCGCTGACGCCGCAGGCCCGCAGGGTTCGCAACAGGCTGCGGCGTTGTTCCAGCGCCAGGCCGATGGCCGCATGAACGATGAACAACCCCACCACAAACGACAGGAACCCCAGCGCGTCGAGGTTCAAATGGAAGCTTTCGGTCAGGCGCGACAGGTTGTTTTCCTCGTCCGCGTGCTTGAATTGCAACAGGCCGTTGAATGCCTCGGGCAAAGTGGCCGTGAACGTGGCGGGCAGCAGCAATCGCGAAACCTGCTCCGGCAAACCCAGCAGTTGCTGGGCGAAGCCGATGTCCATCAACAACACGCCCGGCGCCATGTCGGGTTGCACATGCAAGGGCGGCAAGGCCTGGTCGCCGACGGTGCGAGGCCTGTCGCCCTCCTTCAGCCCCAGGGCTTGCAAGGTCGAGGGGGCGATCCAGGTACGCCCGGCACCGGTGAAGAACTCCACCACTTCATCGATTTCCCGGGCCTGTCCCGCCACGGCCGAACCCGGCGGCAGCGACACCGGGTCAATGCCCATCACTTGCAGCCGCTGCTCTTCGTGCCCCTTGAGCGTCACCCGCGCCTGCAACACCGGCGACACGGGCCAGCCTTGGCGACGCAGGTCGACAAACCATTGCTGCGCGAAGGTGCCGCCACCCGGCGCGCTCAGGCTGGCCTGGGGTTCGCCACCGATCAACTGGCTGGCCCGGGCGTAGCTGTCGCGAGCCTGGCTGTTCAGTGCCTGGACGCCGATGAGCAGGCTGGTGGCCAGCCAGAGCCCGGTCAGCACACTGAAGAATTGCACCGGGTGTCGTCGCCAGTGGCTGAGCAGGGCCTTGAGCGTCTGGCGAAAAACCATCAGGCCTGGACCGCCTTTGCCAAACGGCCACCTTGCAGCACCACACGATGCGCGAGGCGCGCCGCTACTCGTTGACTGTGCGTGACCATCAACAGGCTGGTGGGGCTGCCGTCGAGCAATTCCAACAGCAATTGCAGCACTTCGTCGCTGGTGGCTTCGTCGAGGCTGCCGGTCGGCTCGTCGGCCAACAGCAAGGGTGGCCGTGAAGCCAGCGCCCGGCCCAGCGCCACCCGTTGTTGCTGTCCGCCGGAAAGTTGTTCGGGATAGCGCCGCAGCAGGTCTGTCAGTCCGAGTCGCTGCACCAGATGCGCCTGCCAGCCAGCATCGAAACGCCCACACAGGCGCGCCTGGAAGGCGAGGTTGTCATCCACCGACAGGCTGCTGATCAGGTTGAATTGTTGGAACACCAGGCCGATTTCCGTGCGTCGCCAATTGGCCAGTTGGTGCTCGCTCATGCCGTCGAGCTGGTAGTTACCGCTACGGATGCTACCTCGGTCCGCTTTGTCCAGGCCGGCGACCAAGTGCAACAAGGTGCTCTTGCCGCTGCCCGATTCACCCATCAGCGCCAGGCTGCTGCCCGGGGGCAGCGTGAGGTCGACACCTTGCAACACGGGCAGCGGGCCTTGGGGCGTGGCGTAGCTCTTGAAGACGTTGCGGACTTCCAGCATGGGCAAGACTCGGGGCAGATCGGCGAAGGCGTCAGGATAGCGGAGGTTCAGAGGGTTGTGAGAGTTCCAAAAGATGCTTGGTCTAGTGTCCAACTGTGGGAGCGAGCTTGCTCGCGATGGCGGTGTGACAGTCGATGAAGATTTTGAATGGGCTGACCTCATCGCGAGCAAGCTCGCTCACAAGGGATCTGTGGTGCGCGGCCCCTTCAGTCATGGCGCTGGATCAACCATGGTCGATCCTCACTGCCCCGCCGCCACTTCGGTCTTCACCGGCCCTGGTGTGACGATGCTGTCCAGGTCGATATGTTTCCAGGCCGGCTTGGCCCCCAGCCGGGCATTGAAGCGGTAGTTGAAGGTGAAGTCGTCTTCGGTCGGTTGGTTCAATGGCTTGCCATAGTGGGCCATGATCCCGGCCGGGTCGTAGCCCATCAACTCCAGCAGCGTCGGGAAGATGTTGTAGTGGCTGGAGCGATCCTTGTTCTGTGCCAAGGTGCCGCGCCAGTCCAGCGTCTGCAGTTGGCGGCCCTGGATCACGACGAGCGGCACCAGCCCTTCTTCCTCCACCGGATCACCACCGCAGTGGGTGTTGAGCCCGGGGTTGCCGCGTTCGTGGAGGTCCTGGCCATGGTCGGAGGTGTAGATCAGCACGGCGTTCGTGAGGTTGCCTTCACGGAAAAGTCGCTGGAAAAATTCGCCGACGTTCCACAGCAAGGTGTTCTGGTAAGCGTTGCGGTAGAGCGCCCAATCGCCTTTCTCGCCGTTGAAACCATCGCGGCTGCCGGTGTCGCTCACGTCTTGGAACTCCCCGCGTGGCAAGGCCGGACGGTAGGTCATGAAGTCATCGGGGTATTTGTCATGGACTGGAAAATGCGCGCCGACCTTGTTGATCACCACCAGCTCGGCCCGGTCGTTACCCAGCAACTCGACCAGCTTCGCCACGGCCGCCATGTCCCGGTCGCGTACGCGGGTCTGGTCGAATTGGACGAATTGATCGATCGCTTTTTTTTCCAGCTCGGTCATCAGGTTCTGCAGATTGCCGCCGGTGCGCTGGGCGTCGATGTAGACAGTGCGCAACCCGGCCTGGTGGGCGTACTGCCAGATCGACGGTTGTGTGCTGTTGATGCGCACGTAGTCGGCTCGGGTGCCGCCATAACGCAGGGTAACGTTGGTGTCGGCGCTGCAATTGGCAACAGACGCCGCGTAGCCATAATTGAAAATGTCGACGCCGGGGGGCGGTGTCTTCAGCCCAGTGGAGATGCCGGACGGGGTGTTGATGTCGAGGTAGTTGCCGGCAATGCTTTCGTCGATTATCAGCACGATATCGTGGTCGATCGGAGAAGATTGCCGGGCGAGACTGACCGGCTCCCGAGGCCCGACGGTGTTGTGCAACGTCTCGTAGATGAACAGGTTCAGATAGGCCAGCGGCGTGTACATCACCGGCAGGCCGCGCGCGCCCTCGCCCGCTCGCACGAACAGCACAGCGCTGAGCAGCAGCACGCCCAACACGGGCGCGACGATCGGCACGTAGCCGGGCAGCGGTAGCCGACGTCGCGGTTTGAGGGCGATGCCCAACAACAGCAACACACCGCCGGCCACCGCGCTGATGATGACCTCGCGATATTGATAGGCCGCCTCCTGGATAAAACCACCGGAATACACCAGCGAGACGAACTGGCTGTAGGTCAGGTAGCTGTCGGTCACCCGCATGTACGTCTCGAAGAACACCGCCGAGACAAACATCGCCAGGGCAAACAGATGCCTGACCAACGCCGGACGAATGTAGGCGGTCATCCATAGCGCCAGCGCCAAGGCCAGGAACATCGCGCCAAACAGCACCGTTGCAAGACCAAAACCCAGGGCCGCCAGACGCTCCAGGTACAAGTCATGCCCCCGGAAAAGGTACAGCACCAGCAGCACTTCCTTGAGGTATCGGGTCATGGTTTCTCGACGGCGTCGCGCAGCAATGGAGGGTTCGCTTTCTGCACACTAGCAGCGGGTTTTCAAAGCGCAAGAAACTGGACGAACGGCCAGAGCGTCAAAAAAAAGTTAGCCCGAAAATGACACCTTTGACACCCATAAAATATAAAAAACTATGGATATATACCGTTCATCGCCTCGTTAAACAGCGATATCACCCTTTAAAAACGGCACTTATCCAAGTCTGTCAATGACTTGATATCAAAAAGCCCCAATCTCTCGAGTTTGCCAACACTGACAACTGTCATTTTGCTGACACGCTTTTCAGAACCTGCGCTATACCCCTCTAAACAGTTTCATCCGAGTTACATCAATCGGTTTACGAGGCGCGCGAAAGATGGACGTGAGCGTATTTGGAACGGGGTATGTAGGGCTGATACAGGCGGCGGCGCTGGCCGATGTCGGGCACCGCGTCCTGTGCGTCGACATTGACCCGAACAAGATCCGTCAATTGCAGCAAGCGGTACCGCCGATCAGCGAGCCGGGACTGTCCGGCCTGCTCGAAGACAACATCAAGACCGGACGCCTGTCGTTCAGCTCCCAGGCCAGCGATGCGGTGAACCATGGCGAACTGATCTTCATTGCCGTCGGCACGCCCGCCGATGAAGACGGCTCGGCGGACTTGAGCCATGTGCTGGCGGTCACCCGGCAAATCGCTGATTTCATGGACAGCGATCGCACCCTGATCATCAAGTCCACGGTGCCGGTCGGCACGGCTGACAAAGTCGCCGAATGCGCTCGCCAGGCCTTGGCGCGGCGTGGCCTGAAACAGCTGAATGTCCGCGTCGTCTCCAACCCCGAATTCCTCAAGGAAGGCAGCGCCCTGGCCGATTGCATGCGCCCGGACCGGATCATCATCGGCACCGGCGATCAGTTGGCGCGGGATCAGATGAGCGAGCTCTACGCGCCGTTCTGCCGCAACCACGAAAAACTGATGTTCATGGACAACCGCAGCGCGGAGCTGACCAAGTACGCCGCCAACGCCATGCTCGCCACCCGCATCAGTTTCATGAACGAACTGGCCAACCTCACCGAACGCCTGGGCGCCGACATCGAGGCCGTGCGCAAGGGCATCGGCTCGGACCCGCGCATCGGCTATCACTTCATCTACCCGGGCTGCGGTTTTGGCGGCTCGTGCTTTCCCAAGGACCTGCGGGCCTTGCTGCACACCGCCGAACAAAGCGGCATGCCCCTGCGCCTGCTGCGCAGCGTCACTGATGTGAACGACAGCCAACGGCACATTCTCTTCGAAAAACTGGCCCAGCAGTTCCCCGACGGATTGGCCGGCAAGTCGATTGCCATCTGGGGCCTGGCCTTCAAGCCCAACACCGACGACATGCGTGAAGCGCCCAGCCGCTACCTGATGGAAGCGCTGTGGCGCGAAGGCGCGAAAGTCCATGCCTACGATCCGGAAGCCATGTCCGAATGCCGGCGCCTGTATGGCTACCGCAAAGACTTGAACCTGTGCGCGACCCGCGATGACACGCTGGAAGACGCCGACGCCCTGGTGATCTGCACGGAATGGAAGAATTTCCGCGTGGTGGATTTCGATTTCCTGGCCGGCAAGCTCCGTGCGCGGGTCATCATCGATGGTCGCAACCTGTACAACCCCGAGCACCTCGCCGCTGCCGGGCTGCTGTATCGCGGCATCGGCCTGCGGCACACCGTGCCCAGCGTCCCGGGGCCACAAGCGTGAACATCCTGGTGACCGGCGCGGCCGGTTTCATCGGCGCCCATTGCGTGCTGCGGTTGCTGCGCGACGGCCACGACGTGTGCGGGCTGGACAATTTCAACGACTACTACGACCCGCAACTCAAGCACGACCGCGTGGCATGGGTGAAGGACCAGGTCGGGGAATTTCCACTGGCGCACATCGACCTGACCGACGCGTCGGCGATCGATGAATTGTTCCAGCTCCGTCGCCCGGACGTGGTGATTCACCTCGCCGCCCAGGCCGGCGTGCGTTATTCGCTGGAAAATCCCCGCGCCTATGTCGACAGCAATCTCGGCGGGTTCCTGAACATTCTCGAAAGCTGCCGCCATCACCCGGTCAAGCACCTGATCTACGCCTCTTCCAGCTCGGTGTACGGCGCCAACCAGCGCACACCCTATTCGGTGCAGGACGGCGTGGACCATCCGTTGTCGTTGTACGCGGCGACGAAAAAGGCCAACGAATCGATGGCCCACAGCTACAGCCACCTGTTCGGCATCCCTTGCACCGGCCTGCGGTTTTTTACTGTGTACGGCCCCTGGGGCCGGCCGGACATGTCGCCGATCCAGTTCGCCAAGGCCATCACCGAAAACCAGGTGTTGCAACTGTTCAACCACGGCGAGCATGCACGCGACTTCACGTATATCGACGACATCGTCGAGAGCATCGCCCGGCTGGTCGAACGCCCGCCTCGCCCGATACCGGACTGGAATCGCGAGCAACCAGACCCGGCCACCAGCCTGGCGCCATGGTGCCTCTACAACATTGGCGGACAGCACCCGGTGGCGCTGCGGACCTACGTCGCGCTGCTGGAAAAACACCTGGGCCGCACGGCCCGGATCGAGCTGCTGCCCCTGCAGCCGGGGGACGTGCTCAACACCTGCGCCGATGCCAGCGACCTGGCCCGGGCCACCGGTTTCCAACCGCGCATCGAACTGGACGACGGCCTGGGTCGCTTCGTCGACTGGTTCCTCGATTACTACGCGCACCCCATCGTCCACGCGCCGCTTGCGGCCGAATCTCAGCGGAGGAGTCTATGACCCGACATGAACAAGGCATCCCGATCAGCGCCTTCGGACGCGACAAACGTGTCGACCCCGAGCACCGCCGACGCCTGGACGCGGCGATTCACCGCCAAGGTCGCGGCTGGTTGACCGGTCGCGACGGCGGTCGGCCCTGGACGGTCTCGCGGACCAATCGGGTGGTGGCCTGCCTCGGCGCACTGGCGATCCTGGTGCTGCTCGCCCCGGTTCTGCTGGGCCTGGCATTGCTGGTCAAGTTTTCCAGCCCTGGCCCGGTGCTGTTCGTGCAAAAACGCACCGGTTATCGCGGTCGCGTGTTTGGCATGTACAAATTCCGCACCATGGTCGCCGACGCCGAAGCCCTGAAAGAGTCTTTGCGCCACCTGAACAAGCACGGCGCCGACGCCATCGACTTCAAGATCGACAACGATCCGCGCATCACCCCCATCGGCCGGTTCCTGCGACGCAGCAGCCTCGACGAACTGCCCAACCTGATCAACGTAGTGACCGGTGACATGCGCCTGGTCGGCCCCCGGCCCACCTCGTTCAACGCCTATCGCTACAAGGACAACCATCTTGTGCGCCTGAGCATCTACCCCGGCCTCACCGGCCTGTGGCAGATCTCCGGGCGCAGCAATATCGACTTCGACCAGCGCGTGGAACTGGACCTCAGCTACATCGCCGAGCAGAGCCTGCTGTTGGATTTGAAGATCCTGATGATCACCCCCTTCAAAGTTTTCAGCGGCCACGGAGCGAGTTAAATGGACGGTTCGACGAATATCCTGACCATAGCCAGCCCGAGCGAGACCAACCTGACCTCGACCGTGCTCGACCCGGATCTGCGGATCCTTCTACTGACGGCCGCCAACACCGGCACCGGCACGAGCACCAGTGCCATGGCGCTGGCTGCCCAGCTGGCGCAGATGAGCAACGGTCGCGTGCTGCTGGTGGACGCAAGCCAGTCGCCGCATAACCTCAGCCAACAACTGTCGTTGCAAAAAGAGCGCGGTTTCAGCGACCTGCTGTTCAACAGCCTCGCCCCGCCCCTGCTGCAAGACTGTGTGGTGCAGATTTCCAGCCTGCCCTTCGACGTGCTGCCCAACGGTCGTCTCGGGCACAACGCCGAACGCCTGAGTCCCGAGCGACTGCGTCCGTTGTTCCGGCAATTGGCGACGCAATACCGCTTCGTGGTGATCGACGCCGACGCGGTGTATTCGGCCACCGATACCCTGGTCATGAGCACCCAGGTGGACGGCGTGGTGCTGGTGGTGCGCGGCGAAGACACCCGCTGGGAAGTCGCCCAGGCCGCGCGGCAGCGCTTGGTCCAGGCCGGCGCGAAGGTCGTCGGCAGCGTGTTCAACCGCCGCAAGTACTACATGCCGAAGTGGCTCTACAACAACCTTTAAGCCTGCAAAAGGATGACGAGATGAACGCCAGAATGCTTGTCCTGCTGTTGCTGCCGCTTGCCGGTTGCTCCAGCCACAACGAAAACACGACGATGCCGGTGCAGATCCTCACCGCCGCGCCGGCCAATGCCCAGGCCACCGACATGCCCCGGGTCGAACAGACGCTGCGGCCGCAGGACGTGCTGGATGTGATTTTTCACATCGACACGACCTCGTCCCAGGCTTATCGCGTGCAGCCGGGCGACCAGGTTGCCCTGAACTTCACCGCCGCCAGCCAGCTCAACGGCACGCAACAGGTGATGCCCGACGGCACTATCGAACTGCCGGGTGCCAACACCTCGGTGAAAGTCGCCGGCCTGACCACCGACGAGGCGCGCCTGGAAGTGCAGCGTGCCTACAACCAGAAGATGCTGTTCCAACCCAACCGCAACCAATTGAGCGTCCTGGTGACCAGCCCGATGTCCGGTGAGGCGAACTTGCGCAACACCTTGATCCACCCGGCCACGGGCATGAGCCGGGAGATCATCGTGGGCCGGGATGGCTACGCCGCCTTCCCGGAAATCGGTTCCGTGCCGTTGCAAGGCATGACCGTTACCCAGCTGGAGACCTTCCTCAACGAGCGCTACGCCCAGTTGCCAGGCCACATGACCGTCGACGTGCTGCTCAAGTCCACCGCCGGCAACGAGATCTATGTGCTGGGCGAAGTGGCCCAACCCGGTTCCTACCCGATCCGCCGGCCCATCTCGGTCCTCGAGGCGCTGACCCTGGCCCGCGGCACCAACGTCAAGGCCCGGCTCGACTCGGTGGTGATCATGCGCCGCAACGGCAACCAGGTCGAAACCCGTCATTACGACGTGGAAAAAGCCCTGAGCGGCGATGCGTCGCAGATCGCCTACCTGCAACCGGAAGACATGCTCTTCGTACCCAAGACCGGCCTGGCCAAAGCCGGTGAAATGGCCCGGCAACTGGCCGACGTGGTGCTGTTCCAGGGCGTTGGCGTCAGCTTCGGTTATGACCTCGACAACAATAGCAACGGCAACTGACCCGGGTGAATGATCATGAATCCCAAGGAAAACTACCTGCACGAGTTCTTCAGGATCTTCTTTGCCAACAAGCAGTGGGTGAAGCGCGTCTTCCTGATTTTCGCCGTGATCGCCCTGGTGCTGCCGTTGATGCTCAAGCAGAGCTTCGACATAACCGCCCAGGTGATCGTCCAGTCGAAAAAACTCTCCCAAGGCGATGCCACGACTTCGCTGAACCAGGAAAACGCGACGTTCGTTCCGCCATCCCTGGCGGACATGGAAACCGAGAGCAACATCCTGCGCTCGCCAGCGTTGATTCGCGAAACCATCAAGGCCCTGCGCGACCAGGGGGAATACACCCCAAGCCCGGGCGTCCTCAACAAATGGGTGAGCGAACCGTTCAAGCGCTACATCACCCAGCCGCTGCGCGAATACGTCATCAACCCGGTGCGTGACGGCCTGGGGCTTGAAGTCGACCCCGTGCGCGACACGGTGCTCGACACGCTGACCGACGAGGCGATCGAAAACCTGAAGATCGAGACCCTGCCCGGTTCCAACGTGATCTCCATTGTCTACAGCTTCGGTGATCCGGCCCAGGGCACCCGGTTCGTGGGGCAACTGCTGCAGAACTACCTCACCGGCCGCCAGGACTTGCAGTCGATCGAGTTGCCCCAGACGTTCTACGAGCAGAAGAAAGTCCAGTACCAGACGCGCCTTGACGGTTTGGAAGGCAACCGGCTCACGCTGCTCGAGGGCGTTGGTTCTTCCGATCCCAAGGAAGAAATCACGTTCCGCTTGAATGCGATCAACACCGAAGAGCAGGCCCTGAACCTGTACCAGGATCGCCTGCTGCAAAGCCAACGTTGGCTCGATTACCTCAAGACCAGCCTGGCGGCGGCGAACAGTTCGCGGTTCAACGACTACACCTTCCCCTTCACCTTCACCACCACCGTGGACAACATCGCCTTCGAGGACAGGGAAATCAGGCAATTGGGTGAGCAATTGACCAGCCAGGTCAGCCGCTACATGAACGACCTGGCGATTTTCCAGCCCAGCAGCGAACCGATGTTGCTGGCGCGCGAGCAGATCATGCGTACCCGCCAGCAATTCCTGAAAGTGGTGAATAACCGCATCCAGGAACGCACCACCGACCTGGCGGTGGTCAGCTCGGTGATCAATCAGAAAGTCGAACGCATCGCCGCCTTCAAGGACCGCATCCACCAGTTGCAGGAAACCCAGAGCAAACTGCGGCAAATGGACACCGAGATCAACGCGCTCCACGCGGCGTTCTCCACCTATGCCCAACGCTTCGCCGAAGCCAGTTCCGCCCGTTCACTGGACAACGACCTGTCCAACGCCCGGGTCCTGAGCCCGCCGTTCGAACCGACCGCCGCAGCGTTTCCCAAGCCGGTGCTGATCATCGCCTTCGGCCTGTTCAGCGGCCTGCTGCTGGCGATCGCCCTGGTCTATGTGCGTGAGTTCTTCGACCATCGCTTCAAGCACCCTGCGCAAATCAGCCACCAATTGGATCTGCCGGTGCTGCTGGTGATCAACGAGCAATCGCCCGAACAGATCAACCCGCACCGCAACTGGAGCGTGCCCAGCCTTGTCCATTGGGTGAAAAATTGAACGCGCCGTTCGGCCCGTCCCGCCAAGACAGCCCCCTGTCGATCATTCATCTGCTCGACAGCGGGGGCTTCTATGGGGCCGAGCGGATGTTGCTCGATCATTGCCTGGCGACGCCCGGCCAGCATCAAGTGGTGTTCCTGGCGGCGCCGCCGACGTTGATCACGCGGTTCCGCCAGGCCGGGGTCGATTGCTGCCATTGCGCCAATTGGGCCGAGCTCTTGCAGCATTTGCGGCACCGGCGCGACGAGCGACCGCTGATCAATACGCACAACTTCAAGGGCCTGTTGTTCGGCTGGGCAGCGGCCACGATGCTGCGCCTGCCGCTGGTGATCACCCAGCACGGCTTCACGCCACGCAGTCCCAAGCAGCGGTTCTATACGTGGCTGAGCCTGCAACTGTGCCGCACCGCGCCGGTCAAGCGTGTGGTTTGCGTGGCCGAAAGCATCGCCGCGCTGCACCGCCAGGCCAGCGTTAACGCGGACAAGCTCGACGTGATTCCCAACGGTTTGCCAGCCGCCACGACGCCGCTGCCCCATCGCGACGACAGGCAACGCTGGCGGGTCGGCTACGTCGGCCGCTTGAGCAGCGAAAAAGGTCCGGACCTGTTCCTCGACGCGATGATCCCGCTGTGCCAGCGCCATGCGTCCTTGCACGCGGTGATGCTCGGCGATGGCCCGGAACGCCAGCCGTTGCTCAAACGCATCGCCGATGCCGGGCTGCCAACGCGCATCGAGTTGCCCGGCTATCAAACCGACATGGACGACTGGTGGAGCCGCCTCGATGCGCTGGTGATCAGCTCGCGCACCGAAGGCACGCCGATGATCCTGCTCGAAGCCATGCAGGCCGGCGTGCCGGTGGTGGCGTTCGGCGTCGGCGGTATTCCCGATATCCTGCAGGACCGTCACAACGGCCTGCTCGCCACGCCGGCCGACAGCGAGGAGCTGGCACGCCAGATCGAAACGCTGTACAGCGAACCGCCCCTGGCGCGAATCCTCGCCGACAACGCGCGCCGTACCCAAAGCGACCGCTATGACCTGCGCACGCTGGCCGAACGCTGGTCACAACTTTATATCCGCACGGCACGGGAGGCTCGGCCATGATCGTCCCGCTCTCGATCGTCAGTCTGCTGGGGCTGGTGTGCCTGGCATTGCTGGCCAGTCCTTATCCGTTTCTCGCACCGGGTGCGGTGCTTGGGCTCGTGGGCGTTGCCATGCTGTACCGCAAGCCCACTTGGGGTTTGCTGGGCATTGCCGCGCTGCTCCCGTTCGAAGGCCTGTTCAAGGACAACGCGTTTTCCGGCAGCAAATTCTTCGGTGTGGCGCTGATCCTGATTCTGATGCTGCAGTTGGCCTTGCACCAGATTCCTGCGACGCGCTTGCGCAGCAATATCTGGAAGCCGCTGCTCGGCTTCATGGCCCTGTATGGCCTGAGCCTGTTGATCTCGGAAAACATGGACCTGTCCCTGACACAGCTGCGTGAACTCTCGGTAGGGCTGATTCTGTTCGTGATCACGTTGCTGATTGGCCGCGAGCTGAACCTGGATATGTTCGCCCGACTGATGACCGTGAGCGTCGCCACGGCCTGCGTGCTCGCGATGTTTTCAGCCAAATACCAGGATCAGGGCCGCGCCTCGGGTCTGTTGGAGGACCCGAACGCCTTTGCCCTGTTGATTGCGTTTACCGTGCCGCTGGCATTGTGGTTGACCATTCGCAGCCAGAACTTGCTGCAACGCTTGTTCTGGGGTGGCGGTTTCATCCTGTTGTTGGGCGGCATGACCAAGACCGAATCACGCTCAGGCCTGGTCGTGTTGCTGCTCAGCCTGGTGATCGGGTTGTATCACTACAGGGCGCAGCTGCCACGCATACGTCCCCGGCACCTGGGGTTCGCGATGCTCGGCCTGGCGCTGGCTGTTCCAGCGACAATCGCCGTGATGCCGGCTGGCTACGTGGCACGCATCCAGTCATTGAGCATTCTCAGTTCCGGCGCCAACGCCTACCAGGACGGATCCTTGGGACGCCGCGCCTCGTACATCTTGGTGGGCAGCCAGATGATCCGGGAGAAGCCGATACTCGGTTCCGGCCCGGGAACGTTTCCAGAGCACTACGCCCCCACCGGTTACGCGAAGGCGTTCTCGGCCAATCGCAAACGGGGGGATCTGTACCGCCAGGCCCATAACACCTATCTGGAGATCTTCAGCGAAGTCGGCGTGCCGGCCGGCTTGATGTTTGTCGGCATGATTGGGCTGGGCCTCTACAACCTGGTGCGCGCGCGCCAACTCTGGCTCCAGCGTCGGGACTGGGCCCAGGCGGACCTGTTGACGCACCTGGGCATGAGCTTCCTGTCGCTGGCATTGTTCCTGATGTTCCTCAGCGCGCAGAACCACAAGTTGCTGTGGATCATGCTCGCCTTGACCAGTGTGCTGCGCTACCACGCCGAACAGGTCGAGCCGCAGGAGGCCCGTTCATGAGCCGCGTAAGCGTCGTCATCCCGATGTACAACGAGGCCCGCCACATCGGCCGTACGTTGCTGGCCGCGCAGGAAGCGGCTCGCCAGGCGCAACTGGAATGCGAGCTGATCGTGGTCGACAACGGCTCGGACGATCACGGCCCGCGCATCGCCAACGAACTGGGCGCACGTGTGCTGATCGTGCCTGGCGTGCACATCGGCGCCCTGCGCAACCGCGGCGCGGCGGTCGCCAGCGGTGAATGGCTGGCGTTCATCGATGCCGACATGGAAATGCCGGCCGACTGGCTCAAGTTGTTGGTTGAAATGGAAGGCCGCCAAGGTGATGTGCTGGGGCTTGACCTGGACACGCCCGCGCAAGCGCCTTGGTTCGCCCAAGCGTGGCAGCGCCGCAGCCAGCGCCCGGGATCGCGCCCCTTGCGCCGGGTGCAGTGGCTGCCCAGCGCCAACCTGCTGATGCGCCGCACCTGGTTCGACCAGGTCGGCGGTTTCGACGAAACCCTGCGCACCGGTGAAGACAAGGATTTTTCCCTGCGCTTGCGCGAAGCCGGTGCGCAGTTGCTGCTGGTCACTGAAAGCCTGGCCTTGCACTGGGGTTACGAAGGCAGTTGGCGCGAGTGGATGAGCAAGGAACTGTGGCGCCAGGGCAGTCACTGGCAGTTGTTGCGCAGTCACGGGCCGAGCCTGCGCCTGTTGCGTTTTCCTGCGCTGTCGGTGGGCATCTGGGGCCTGGATTTCCTGGCACTGGTCGCCCTGCTCCAAGGCCAGGCGCGCCCGGCCTTGATGCTGTTATTGATCGCCACGTTGCCGGCCTTGTTTCTCAGCCTGCGCCAGAGCCACCGCGCGCCGCGCTTGACGTTGCAATTGTGGGCCTTGCACGAGGTGCGCCTGCACCTGACTGGCGCCGCGTTGTTGCTCAATCTTTTTCAATGGAATGCCAGGAGACCTGCCCGTGGCTGAATTCATTTATTGGTCTTGCCTGTTGCTGCCGGTGTACGCCTACCTCGGCTACCCCGTGCTGTTAACCCTACTGACGCCTTTTTTTCCGGTACGGCGCTACGGCAAACCCTTGCCGATGGATGTCAGTATCGTCATCGCCGCCCACAACGAGGCGCGGCACATCGAAGAAAAGTTGCGCACCTTGCTGGCCCAGGACTATCGGGCGCATTCGCTGCGGATCATTCTCGCCAGCGACGGTTCCACCGACGACACCGTGGCCTGCGCGCGCAAAATCGGCGACTCGCGCATCACCGTGCTCGACCTGCCACGCCAGGGCAAGGCCGCCGCCCTCAATACCGGCGTGGCCCATAGCTACGGCGAGATCCTGGTGTTCACCGACGCGGACAATCAATGGGCCCCCGACACGCTCGGCCACTTGCTGGCGCCGCTGGGCGATCCGGAAGTTGGCGCCTGCGCCGGGCACATGGACATCCCCGTGCCGGGCAAAGGCCTGAGCCTGGGCGACAGCCTTTATCGGCACTATGAAGGCTGGTTGCGCCGGGTGGAAAGCCGCACAGGCTGCATGGTCTCGGCCGACGGCGCGTTATTGGCGCTGCGCCGGGCACTGTTCCAGCCGATACCGGCGCAAGTCAACGATGACTTTTTCCTCAGCACCTGCGCGCCGGCAGCCGGCAAATCCATCGTTTATGCACCGAAGGCCCGGGTGACCGACCAGGGCGTGGACGAAGCCGGCAAGCAGTTTCGTCGTCGCCAGCGGGTCACCGTCGGCGGGTTGCAGAGCCTCGCCCAGCGTCGGGAACTGCTCAACCCGCTGCGTCATGGGCTCTATGCCATCGGGTTGATCAGCCACAAATTGATCCGCCGCCTGGCGCCGGTGCTGCTGCTGCCCTTGTTGTTGAGCAACGCCTGGCTGTGGAACGACCATCCGTTCTATCGCCTGAGCCTGGTGGCGCAGTTGCTCGGCTACGCCATGGCACTGATCGGGTTGCTGGACGCCGGCCACCGTTTGCCCCGGCCCTTTCGCCTGGCGGCGTTCGTGCTGGTGACGCTGGCGGGCATGAGCATCGGGCTCTGGCAGTTCCTGCGAGGCCAGCGCTACAGCCAATGGAATCCCGAGCAGAATCGTTAAGGAGATGGCCGATGTCGATCAAATACGTTTTCAAGCGCACCGGCGGCTGGCTGTACCTGAACACGTCCCTGGGTCGCCATCCGTTGCGTGGCGCCGGCGTCATCCTGATGCTGCACCGGGTGCTGAACAACGACCGCGCCGCCGAACTGCCCCATCGCAACGAGCTGTGCGTGGGGCCCGATGCATTCGAACATTTGCTGATCTGGCTGCAACGGCATTTTGAATGCGTGCCCCTGATGACATTGCTGTTGGCCGACCCTGAAAGCGTTCCAAACCGTCCCCGGGTGGCCCTGACGTTCGACGATGGCTGGCGCGACAATGCCATGAACGCCTTTCCCCTGCTGCGCCAATACCAAGTGCCTGCGAGCATTTTCCTGTCCACCGATTTCGTCGGCAGCCGCCAGCACTTCTGGTGGGAAAGCATCGGCGAAACCCTGTGGGGCAGCCATGGGCAGGTAGCACGGCATTCGCTGATCGAGCATTTGCAGCACGCCGGCCGGCCGTTGCCGGTGCTGCTCGATGATATCGACGACGAGCGCCGCAGCCTGGCGCTACTGCACTATCTGCAAAGCCTCAAGACCCTCGATGCGCGCACCTTGAGCGACCTCACCGAAGCCTGTCCGCACGGTGCCCAACCCCAGGCGCTGGACTGGACCCAGGTGCGCATGCTCGAAGATTCCGGCCTGGTGCGCTTCGGCCCCCATGGCGCCAGCCACGCGATTCTGACGGGCCTGGACGACCAGCGCCTGCACGAGGAACTGACCCGCAGCTGGACCGCCCTGGAGAATGGCTGCGCCCAGCCCTTGCCGGTGTATTGCTACCCCAACGGGGACAACGACGCCCGTGTGCGCGAGCATGTGGCGGCCCACGGTTTTCCGTTCGCGCTGGGCACCCAGGCCGGACTGTATCGCCATGACGGCGACCCGCTGAACCTGCCGCGTTTCGGCGTCAGCCAACGCAACGCCTGCCACCCGGAATTGTTGGCTTGGCGCATTCGTCGAGGAGCCCGCTCATGAACCGCGCACGTTACCTCAAGCTCCTGGTGTTGAGCATGGGCACAAGCCTGGCGATGCTCTGCCTGCGCCTGTTGCGCAACGTCTTGCTGGCACGGATCCTGGGGCCCAGCGAACGCGGGCTGTTGGCGCTGCTCAGCACCCTGCCGGACTTGATCAGCGCCATCACCAGTGGCGGGCTGAATTCCGCCGTGGGTTATCAGGCGGCGCAGCACCGCTCGATGAGCCTGCTGCTCAGCCATGTGTTGGTCTTCGGTTGCCTGCTGGCGGGACTGCTGACGTTGCTGGTGGTGGCGCTGGTACGTGAGTTCGGCGCCGAACTGGACATCGCCGTGCAACTGGGGCTGCTGGCCTGGCTGCTGTTGCTGGCCGTACCGCTGGCGGTACTCAAGAGCGGCCTGCTGACGCTGCACAACGCCTCCGGCGGCGTTGGCGCGTTCAACGCCTTGCGGCTGATGGAATCCCTGGTGCCGCTGTTGCTCTTCGTGGCGCTGTTCTGGATATGGAAAGACACGGCGCTGGAAGCAGCGCTGATCAGCTGGCTGGCGGGCCTGAGCCTGGTGGTGCTGGCAGGTTGGATGTGGTTGCGTCGCGATCATTCGATCACCCTGCGCTGGGACCGCACCGGCCAGAACGAACTGTTGCATTACGGTGTCCGCAGTCACCCGGATATCCTGTTCCAGCAATTGATGATGCGCTCGGACTACCTGTTCATCGGCGCACTGCTGGGCAGCACGGCGCTGGGACACTACGCCATGGCCAGCGCCGCCGCGGAACTGCTGCATATCGTCCCGGAAGCGGTCACCACGCCGCTGATGAAAAGGCTCCTGCAGCAAGACACCGATATGAAGCGCCTGACCCCGTTGGCCTTGCGCCTGACCGCCACGGCCATGCTGGGCGCCTGCCTGGGCATGGCACTGGTCGGCGAATGGCTGATCATCACCCTGTTCGGCATCGCCTATCAACCGGCGTACCCGGCCCTGCTGGCGCTGCTGCCAGGGGTATTCGGGTTGTGCTACGCGAGCATCCTGCGCCTGGACCTGCTAGGCAAGAACCGCCCCGGCGCTGTTTCGCTGATGATGGGCGGGGGGGCGCTGTTGAACCTGGCGCTGAACGTGATCCTGATTCCGCGCTACGGCATCGTCGGCGCTGCCGCGGCTTCTTCAATTGCCTATCTGGGCGTGACCCTGCCGATGCTCGCCATGTATTGCCGCCTCAGCGGCGTGGCGCCGTGGCAGACGCTGATTATCCTGCCCAGCGATCTGCTGCCGATGCGTCAGATGCTGTTGGGAAAATCTGCGTGAATACCTTGTCCAGCAAAATCGCCATCGCGAGCAAGCTCGCTCCCACAGGGTCCGGTGGCGGACATGGCATCTGCATCCACCGAAGATCTACTGTGGGAGCGAGCCTGCTCGCGAAAGCGGTGGGTCAGTTTGCGGTGATGTTGAAGGTGACGGCCTCTTCGCGAGCAGGCTCGCTCCCACAAGGGTCCGGTGTTGGACATGGCATCCGCATTCACCGCAGGTCCACTGTGGGAGCGAGCTTGCTCGCGATGGGGCCAGTGCGGCGCTTGCTCAAAATGGGCGGCTGTCTGTGTTTCCTGTTTTTGGCAACCTCGGCCCAAGGCGCGTCCATGCAATGGACCGGCATCCGTGACGGCAGCCTGTATCTGCAAACCGACCGCCCGGACACCGTCACCGTCCGCTGGGTGCCCGCCTGGCAAGCCGAGGCCAATGCCGAACATCTGTATCTG
>Ga0307408_100000644_pt1 | contig 29299 bp, 23 predicted proteins | sample 322Cmetagenome_FD_202116 | JGI IMG/M metagenome (GOLD analysis project Ga0307408, IMG submission 202116) | Maize rhizosphere microbial communities from greenhouse at UC Davis, California, United States - 322HYB-C-3 | ecosystem: Host-associated > Plants > Roots > Rhizosphere > Soil | place...
ATCCGACTTACCGGCGACGCACAGGAAATCGACTGCAAATATGATGGCATTAAGGGACTGGTGCTGCGAGCGGAGTTTGTTCGGAAACGCACCTGATCATGAAGCAAACTGTCCGACACAGAGCATCGACAGGAAGCCCACCGTGCTGGCAACGCCGCCGATATAGGGGAAGGACCCGGAACGGGATCGCCGCAGCCGGAGCGGGCGGAACATGCGGTGCAATGATGACGTGATGGACAGCCGCTGCTCTCAGCACCCTCCGACGTCTCCGGAGATCGTCAGGACTGGTTTTGCCGTTTTGTGGACGCGCCATGAAGGCGGCATTTTACGAAGACCGCGACACTGCGACCATCGCTGCTGAAAAGCTGAAGGTCTTTGCTCAACCGCAGCGCCATTTTCTGAAGTTACATGACTTCAGACATCTTCTTGCGTTGCGGGCCAGCATGTCTCAACCTGCCTCATAATTCACGATACCAGTTGAGTTTGGATAACGAGCCTAAGTTTTCGTTCAGGCGCTGGCACCTTCATCATCTTGCGCAGATAGAAACTTCGTGTCTGCCATGATAGCTCTGCTTCGCCGCCGCCATGACCTGCATGACATTGAGGGCCTCCTCAACTGGGACAGGACCAGGTCCTCCCATCGCGATTGCGTCTCTGATTGCTGCATAGAATTGTCGATAGTTTCCCGGAATTGATGCGACGGGCATTCCGCCCTGTTCACATTCCGCCACTTCAAAAAGCGTGCCTGGTTCCCGGTCCACGCCAAATTCGGGGTCTGATGGATTGCCCCCTGCCTTTAATTGCTGCTCTTGGGGATCCATGCCGCGCTTGATGAAACTTCCCGACGTGCCATGGACGGCCAAGCGCAAGCTGTTGTCGAGTGTCAGCTGGCTGGCATGCAAGACAACACGGAGGCGCGGATAACGCAGCAGGATGTGGAAATAGTCATCGGCCAGACCTCCGTATTTCTGGATCCCCAGATCGGCGTAGACTGCTGCTGGCATACCAAATAGTAACAAGGCCTGATCGATCAGATGTGGGCCAAGATCGTTGAAGATGCCTGCGCCGGGTCGTTCGCGCCACCGGTCGCGGAGTTCGGGACGAAAGCGGTCGAAATGGCTTTCGAACTGCATGATTTCACCCAGCCTGCCTGACGCAATCAGAGATCTCAGAGTGAGAAAATCGCTGTCCCAGCGACGATTGTGAAACACCGACAGGAGCCGATTGGCCTGCCGTGAATGTTCGGCAACGCTCCGTGCGTCTTCGAGTGTGAGAGCAAAAGGTTTGTCGATCACGACATGTTTGTTGGCATCGAGAGCGGCATGGGCTTGCGGCGCGTGGAGCGGGTCGGGAGTGGCGATCACGATCAGATCGATGTCAGGATCGGCCAGAGCTTGATCAAGCCCCTCGAACACTCTTGCCGCGGGAAGATCCGTGTGGACCTTGGCGGGGCTTCTAGAGACTATCGCTGCGAGTTCGATCCCCGGCGTGGCCGCAATCAAGGGCGCGTGAAACGTCCTGCCGGCATAGCCATAGCCCACAAGAGCGACCCTCACGACTGGATGAACCACAAACACGCCCTCCCACAATATGACCGGCACTCGATCCCCGGAATTAAGACCCGCAGCCAGGGAAGTTCCCCGACTGCGGGCATAGGTGCTTCCCGGCAGGGTTTCTACATCTTGACGCGAACCCCGACCGTGAACGCCTGGCCAATCGTGTCATAGGCGCCCGAATAGGGATTGAGAAGGTCGTGGTCGGCTGCGGCGAGGGCGGCGGATCCTTGTCGTACCACCCCGGCAGCTGGGACTGACCTCTGATTGCTTTCGTCGCAATGTGATCCACTCGTCGTGATGCTTCCCGTTCTTCCATCCGGCCTTCTGTTCAGTGTGAACCCCGAGGCGGCCGCCTTGAAGGTCAGAATCGCCGGATCTCACTCCAATTCTTGTTAAATTCACCAGGCCCGACCCAAGGTCTAATTGTCCCTTTCCGCAAAAGGTTCATCCTGTTCCCAACTTTCAGACGAGTCCGGGAGAGGATGGATGTTACAGCAGGCAATGGCGCGGTTCGCGGGGAAGACGCTGGTTCGCGACACCTATGACAATTTCATCGGCGGCCAATGGGTGAAGCCGGTTCGCGGGGAATATTTCGACAATCTTTCGCCGGTGACGGGCCAGAGCGTGTGCAAGGTCGCCCGATCGACCGCCGAGGATATCGAGCTGGCGCTCGATGCCGCGCACAGGGCGAAGGAGGGCTGGGGCCAGCGATCGGTGACGGAACGGGCCAATATCCTCAATCGCATCGCGCAGCGGATGGAGGAGAATCTCGACCTGCTCGCCATGGCCGAGACGATCGACAACGGCAAGCCGATCCGCGAGACGACCGCGGCCGACATTCCGCTCGCCATCGACCATTTCCGCTATTTCGCGGCCTGCGTGCGGTCGCAGGAAGGTTCGATCGCGGAGATCGACCATGACACGGTCGCCTATCATTTCCATGAACCGCTGGGCGTGGTGGGGCAGATCATCCCCTGGAACTTCCCGATCCTGATGGCGGCGTGGAAGCTGGCCCCGGCGCTGGCGGCGGGCAATTGCGTGGTGCTGAAGCCCGCCGAGCAGACGCCGATGTCGATCATGGTGCTGATGGACCTGGTCGGCGACCTGATCCCCGAAGGCGTGCTGAACGTCGTCAACGGGTTTGGCGTGGAGGCCGGCAAGCCGCTGGCCACCAGCAAGCGCATTTCGAAGATCGCCTTCACCGGGGAGACCACCACCGGGCGGCTGATCATGCAATATGCCTCGGAAAACCTGATCCCGGTGACGCTGGAGCTGGGCGGCAAGTCGCCCAATATCTTTTTTGCCGACGTGATGGAGGCGGATGACGACTATTTCGACAAATGCCTGGAAGGCTTTGCGATGTTCGCGCTCAACCAGGGCGAGGTCTGCACCTGTCCGAGCCGGGCGCTGGTGCAGGAGAGCATCTACGAGAAGTTCATCGAGCGCGCCGTCGCCCGCGTGCAGAAGATCGTGCAGGGCAGTCCGCTCGACCCCGCGACGATGATCGGGGCGCAGGCGTCGAACGACCAGCTGGAGAAGATCCTTTCCTATATCGACATCGGTAAGGACGAGGGCGCCAAGGTGCTGACCGGGGGTACGCGGGCGCATCTGGGCGGCGAGCTGGAGCAGGGCTATTATGTGACGCCGACCGTGCTGGAGGGGCACAACCGGATGCGCATCTTCCAGGAGGAGATTTTCGGTCCGGTGCTGTCGGTCACGACCTTCAAGGACGAGGCGGAGGCGCTCGCCATCGCCAATGACACGCTGTACGGCCTGGGCGCGGGGGTGTGGAGCCGCAACGGCAACACCGCCTATCGCATGGGCCGCGCGATCCAGGCCGGGCGCGTGTGGACCAATTGCTATCACGCCTATCCGGCGCACGCGGCCTTTGGCGGATACAAGCAGTCGGGCATCGGGCGCGAGACGCACAAGATGATGCTGGATCACTATCAGCAGACCAAGAACCTGCTGGTCAGCTATTCGACCAAGGCGCTGGGGTTCTTCTGAGGCGCGTGGCGGGTCGCATGCCGAAGGCGGATTGTTTCCCCCTTCACGCCTTCGGTTCCGGCGGGCGCCTCTCCCGGGCGCCCGCCTTTTCGTCTTCGTCCCGACGGCGGGAGGGAGAAGGGAGATCATGATGAACCTGCCGCCCCGCGTTCTGGCCACGCCCGGCGCCGAGGCGCTGATCGCGCGGCTGACGGCGCGCCATGGGCCGCTGATGTTCCATCAGTCCGGCGGCTGTTGCGACGGGTCGGCGCCGATGTGCTTTCCGCGGGGCGAGTTCAGGGTCGGGGGGCAGGACGTGCTGCTGGGCCATGTGGCGGGCGAGGTGGACGGGGGCGTGCCGGTGTGGATCGGCGCGGCGCAGTTCGAATATTGGCGGCATACCCAGGTGACCATCGACGTGGTGCCGGGCCGGGGCGCGGGCATGTCGCTGGAAAGTCCGGAGGGGGTGCGCTTCATCGTGCGGTCGCGCGTCTTCAGCGATGAGGAGAATGCAGCGCTGGAAGCGGCGGGAGAACCCTTGCGCGGCGGATGATTAGGCATAGACAGTAAGAACAGGAGAACAGGCGGGGAGAGGAACATGACGGTGCTGGCATCGGAGATCGCCTTTGCGTCGAGCCATGCGGGCGATCCGGCCAGGGCCATGGCCGAAGTCGCCGGGCAATTGGGGAAGGAGCCGTTGGCCGGGATGCTGCTGTTCTGTTCGCACCGTTTCGACCGGGAGGCGCTGGCGCGGGCGGTCAATCGCAGCGCGGAAGGCGTGGTGGCGATCGGCTGCACCAGTTCGGGCGAGCTCACCGAAAATGGGTATGACGAGGACAGCCTGAGCGTCATCGGCTTTCCGGCCTCGGCCTTCCACATGAGCTCGCTCTGCTTCGATGACATAGAGAATTTCGATCCCGCCGCTGCGCGGCAGGCGGTGCGGGGGCTGGCGGCGCGGGCGGAACGGGAAAGCCGCCATCTGGGCGAGAAGGTCAATCATGTCGCGCTGTTCCTGGTCGACGGGCTGTCGCACCGGGAGGAATTGCTGACGATGACGATCCAGGACGCGCTGGGCGATATCGCGCTGATCGGCGGGTCGTCGGGCGACGGGCTGGTCTTTCGCGAAACGGCGGTGTTCCATGGCGGGCGCTTCCACGCCCATGCGGCGGTGGTGGCGATCCTTTCCACGCCGCGCCCGATCCATGTGTTCAAGGCGCAGCATTACCAGCCGAGCGCGGCGAAGATGGTCGTCACCGGCGCCATCCCGCAGGACCGGATCGTGACCGAGATCAATGCGGAGCCGGCTGCGCAGGAATATCTGAAACTCGCCGGCCATGGGGGCGAGGCGCTGGGCGTCGCCTTCTATGCCGCCCATCCGCTGATGGTGCGGGCCGGGGGCGATTATCATGTGCGGTCGGTACAGAGCGCCAATCCGGACGGCAGCCTGACCTTCTATTGCGCGATCGACGAGGGGATCGTGATGACCGTGGGCGAGCCGGTGGACCGGATTGTGCGGATGGACGCGCTGTTTGCGGACATCGCGGCGCAGGTGGGGGCGGTGGACCGGATCATCGCCTTCGATTGCGTGTTGAACCGCATCGATGCCGAACAGCGGCAGATCAGCCGCGCGGTGTCGGAACTTTACGGGCGGCATCGGGTGATCGGCTTCAACACCTATGGCGAGCAATATCATGCGCTGCACGTCAACCAGACATTCAGCGGCCTGGCCATCGGACGGTGAGCGAGGTCGCCCTCTCTTCCGCCGAGCTGGAGGCGTTGCGGGAAGAGAACCGCAAGCTGCGCAAGATCAACGCGGCGCTGATCGACCGGGTCGAACGGTCGAGCGACATGGCGGGCAATGCCTTTTCGATGTTCGAGACCGCCATCTCGCTGGAAGCCATGGTGCGCGAGCGGACGGCGCAGCTGGAGGAGGCGCTGGCGAAGCTGGCGGAGGTCAATGCCGACCTTGCCGCCGCCCATGGTCATGCCGATGCGGCGCGGATGCGGCTGCGCGATGCGATCGATTCCATCAATGAGGGCTTTGTGCTGTTCGATGCGGAGGATCGGCTGGTCCTCTATAACGAAGCTTATCTGGGTTTCTGGCCGGAGATTGCAGCGCACATCCGCGAGGGCATGAGTTTCGACGAGATCGCCCGGCTGGCCGCGGCGCATCATCGCCCGGTGGGGCAGGACCGCTGGGTGTCCGACCGGCTGGCGCGCCACAGCGTGGCGGAGGGCGGCCATGTCCAGGCGCTGTCCGACGGACGCTGGGTGCAGATCAATGAACTGCGCACCAGCGAGGGCGGCATCGTTGGCATCTATACCGACATCACCGAGGTGAAGACGGAGGATGCCCGCGACCGGGCGCGCGAACTGGCCGAGCGCAACATCGTGTTGCAGGCGACGCTCGACAATCTGTCGGAGGGCGTCTGCCTGTTCGATGCGGAGGGGCGGCTGGCGGCGTGGAACGAGGCGTTGCAACGGCTGCTGGAATTGCCGGAGGACTGGGCGCAGGAGCGCGGCACCCATGCCGCGCTGGTGGACTGGTGCCGGGGCCGGCTGGGCATGGACGACAGGGGCTGCCTCGACCGGGGCGGCGCGCGCCATCGCAGCGAGCTGGTTCATGCCGGGGGACGCAGTTTCGAGATCCGCAGCAACGCCATGGAACGGGGTGGGCAGGTGATCGGCTTCACCGAGGTCACCGACATGCTGCGCGCGCAGGCGGCGCTGCGCGAGACGGCGGAGACGCTGGAACGGCGCGTGGCGGAACGCACGTCCGAACTGGAGGCGGAGGTAGCGGAGCGGCGCCAGATCGAGGCGCAGCTGATGGACGCCAAGACAGCGGCGGAAAAGGCGAACCTGTCCAAGACCAGCTTCCTGGCAGCGGCCAGCCACGACCTGTTGCAGCCGTTGAACGCGGCGCGGCTGTTCGTCGCGGCGCTGGGCGACCGGCGGCTGGCGCTGCCGACGCGGGCGCTGGTCAACCAGACGTCGACCGCGCTCGATTCGGTGGAAGACCTGCTGGAGGCGCTGCTGGAGATCAGCCGCCTGGATGCTGGCGCGATCCAGCCGGAGATCAGCGATTTCCGCATCGACCGGCTGCTGGACACGTTGCGGACGGAATTCGCGCCGATGGCCCGTTCGGCGGGGCTGACGCTGACCGTCGAGGGTCTGGCCGACGAAGGAGGGCCGATCTGGGTACGGTCCGACATTCGGCTGTTGCGCCGCATCCTCCAGAACTTCCTGTCCAACGCCTTGCGCTATACCCAGCGCGGATCGGTGCGCGTCACCTGCGTGGCGGAGGGGGAGGGGATAAGGCTGAGCGTCGCCGACAGCGGCCCCGGCATCCCCCCGGACAAGCAGCAACTGATCTTCGAGGAGTTTCGCCGCCTCGAAACGCATGGGGGCAGGGGCGCGGGTGGCAAGGGGCTGGGCCTGGCCATCGTCCGGCGGGCGAGCGACATGCTGCGCCATGAGGTGACGCTGGAATCCGTGCCGGGGCAGGGTTCGACCTTTTCGATCCGCGTGCCGCGCGGCGGGGCGGTGGTGGAGGAAGGGGAGGGCGGTGCCGCGCAGCGCAGCGACCGTTCGATGCGCGGGCTGAAGGTGCTGGTGGTCGACAATGAACGCGCGATCCAGACCGGCATGGCCACGCTGCTGGGCGGCTGGGGCTGTGCCGTGGCCACGGCGGCGGGATTTGAGGAGGCGGTGGCGGCCTTCGCGGACGAGGACGCGCCCGACGTCATCCTGGTCGACTATCATCTGAACGACGGCGAGACCGGGGATGGCGTGATCGAGCGGCTGCACGGCCATTTCGGGCGGGCGGTGCCTTCGGTGATGATCTCGGCCGACCGGGGTGAGGCGCTGAAGGCGCGGATGGACGGCTGGGGCATTCCGCTGCTGGGCAAGCCGGTGAAGCCGGCGCAGTTGCGCGCCCTGTTGCGGACGATGTTGAAATAGGGCTGAAACAGGCTGTGCCCGGCGATCGGGTTCAGGAAGGGCGGAGGTTTCGGCGCTTCAGTTCGTCCAGCACCGCCTGTTCGAAGCCGCTGGGTCGTTTCGTGTCGCCGATCCTGCGGCGGATGGCGAGCAATTGCTGGTCCGTCAGATCGGCCGCGTCGGCAGCGTCCTTCAGATGATCGTGCACGGCGAATCTCCGGATCACGGCGGCGAGAAGTGTCGCACGAAAGCCGGGCAGGGGCAATTCGGCGGAAAGTTCTAAGGCCTATGGGCGAGCAGGGGGAGGCCGCCCCCGTCCGGGGAGCGGCCCGCCCATCTTCATGCCGCCAGATCGAAGCGGTCGGCGTTCATCACCTTGGTCCAGGCAGCGACGAAGTCGTTCACGAACTTGTCGCCCGCATCGGCGGAGGCATAGACCTCCGACAAGGCGCGCAGTTGCGAGTTCGATCCGAACACCAGGTCGACGCGCGTGCCGGTCCATTTCTGTTCGTTGGACTTTCGGCAGGTGCCGGTGAAGATGTCCTTCTGCCCCTCGGCTGCCTTCCAGGCCGTGCCCATGTCGAGCAGGTTGACGAAGAAGTCGTTGCTGAGCGTGCCGGGACGGTCGGTGAACACGCCATGCGGCGAACCGCCGTGATTGGCGCCCAGCACGCGCAGGCCGCCGACCAGCACCGTCATTTCCGGGGCGCTGAGCGTCAGCAACTGGGCGCGGTCGATCAGCAGTTCCTCGACCGGAACATTGAACGGCACGGGCAGATAGTTGCGGAAGCCGTCGACCTTCGGTTCCATCACCTCGAAATTCTGCACGTCGGTCTGTTCCTGCGACGCGTCGGTGCGGCCCGGAGTGAAGGGCACCTCGATCGAGCGCCCGCCATCCCTCGCCGCCTTCTCGATCGCCGCCGATCCGGCCAGCACGATGAGGTCCGCGAGCGAGACCTTCTTCGCCCCCGCGACGTCGAACTCGGCCTTGATCTTCTCCAGCGCGGAGAGGACGCGGCCAAGCTGCTCCGGCTGGTTCACATCCCAGTCCTTTTGCGGGGCAAGGCGGATGCGCCCGCCATTGGCGCCGCCGCGATGGTCCGACCCGCGATAGGTGGAGGCGGAGGCCCAGGCGGTCGTCACCAGTTCAGCCACGCCGAGGCCCGACGCCAATATCTTCTGCTTGAGCGAGGCGATGTCCGAAGCGTCGACCAGCGGATGGTCGACCGCCGGGATCGGATCCTGCCAGATCAGGTCCTCGGCCGGTACTTCGGGGCCGAGATAGCGCGCCTTGGGCCCCATGTCGCGATGGCACAGCTTGAACCAGGCGCGGGCGAAGGCATCCTCGAACGCGGCGGGGTCATTGCGGAAGCGTTCGGAGATCTTCCGATATTCCGGGTCCATCTTGAACGCCATGTCGGCGGTCGTCATCATCGTCGGCACGCGCCGGTCGGGGCTGTGCGCGCCCGGCGCCATATCCTCCGGCTTCTGATTGACCGGCTGCCACTGCTTGGCGCCCGCCGGGCTCTTCACCAGTTCATATTCATAGTCGAGCAGCATGTGGAAGAAGCTGTGGTCCCAGGTCCGGGGCGTGGGCGTCCACGCGCCCTCGATGCCGCTGGTGATGGTGTGGTCGCCCACGCCGCTTTCATAGCCGCTCTGCCAGCCCAGGCCCTGCTGCGCTATGTCGGCGCCCTCGGGTTCCTTGCCGACCTTGGACGCGTCGCCCGCGCCATGCGCCTTGCCGAAGGTGTGGCCGCCCGCGGTGAGCGCGACGGTTTCCTCATCGTTCATGCCCATGCGCAGGAAGGTTTCGCGGATGTCGCGCGCCGATTGCAGCGGGTCGGGATTGCCGCCCGGTCCTTCGGGATTGACGTAGATGAGGCCCATCTGGATCGCGGCGAGCGGGCTTTCCAGGACCATGTTCTTTTCGGGCTGGATGCGGGTCTCATTACCCTCCTGCCCGACCCAGAATTCCTCCGTGCCCCAATAGACGTCCTTTTCCGGCTCGAACACGTCGGCGCGGCCGCCGCCGAAGCCGAAGACCGGGCCGCCCATCGATTCGATGGCGACATTGCCGGCGAGGATCATGAGGTCGGCCCAGCTCAGCTTCTGCCCATATTTCTGCTTGATCGGCCACAGCAGGCGGCGGGCCTTGTCGAGATTGGCATTGTCCGGCCAGCTGTTGAGCGGGGCGAAGCGCTGCGAGCCGGAGGAGGCGCCGCCGCGACCGTCGCCGGTGCGATAGGTGCCCGCCGAGTGCCAGGCCATGCGGATGAAGAAGGGGCCGTAATGGCCGTAATCCGCCGGCCACCAGGGCTGGCTGTCGGTCATGAGGGCCGTCAGGTCCCTTTTCAGCGCGTCATAGTCGAGCGTCCTGAAGGCGGCGGCATAATCGAAATCGTCGCCCAGCGGATTGCCGGACAGGCCGTTCTGCTGGAGGATGTCGAGCGAGATCTGGTTGGGCCACCAGTCGCGATTGGTACGCCCCAGCAGGGATCGAAGCGCCGCCGGCTCCTTCATGGGGCAGGCCAACGGATCATTGCTCGTCTTTGCGTCCATTGCACGGGTTCCTTTCAGCTTCTCCGGATAGGGGGATTTTAGGCCATGGCCCGCAAAGGGGGAACTGCAACGGCCATGTTATTTTTCCGATGACTGTATGGAATTTATTGCATGATAGGGGAGGCGCCCGCCCCTGATCCTTCAAACGGGGTGAACGACTCCGCCCGATGGCCGCTCGCTAGATGCTGAACGCGAAATGGCTGGCGCCCTTTTGCAGCCGCCGCCAGTTTTCCGCATTCATGTGCACCAGCGTGTGATGGTCGCCGCCCTCGAACCAGACATCCTGATTCATCAGCATGTCGTCGTCGATGATGGTCTTCAGCCCGTAGGCCGCGCCGACCGGGGGCAGCGCGCCGAGGTCGCAATCAGGAAACAGCGCGGCGGTCGTATGCTCCTCCGCCAGGGACACGTCCCGCGCCAGCCATTGCTGCAGGAAGTTGAAGCTCACATGTTTGGAAGAGGGGAGGACGGCCAGCAGATATTCGTCGCCTGCCTGCACCAGCACGGCCTTCGCCACCTGCCGGCCGGGGACATGCGCCGCCTGCGCCGCCCGCGCCATCTCTGTCGCGGGTTCATGCGGCCATTCGTCGAACCTGGTGCCGCAGCGGTCCATATAGCCGCGCAATCTCTGGGAAATCGCCATGACATCCTCCATCGGCCTGTGCCCGGGGGCATGGTCAGCGGGGCGTCGTGCGCGGTGCCGGAAACGGGGGCCGGCACAAGGGCGGGCGGCGAGTCTGGCCAATGCCGTCTATAGGTGGAGAATAGCAGATTTGCCGGCGACAAGCGATCCCGCTCTGGAACCCTCAATCGGCGCGGAAATGCACCCGATTGGCCTTGATCACCGCCTGGGTGCGGCTGAGCACGCCCAGCTTCTGGAGAATGGCGGAGACATGCGCCTTGATGGTGGTCATCGACACGCCGAGATCATGTGCGATCTGCTTGTTCAGCCGGCCGCGCACCAGATGCGCCAGCACCGTTTTCTGCTGCGGCGTGAGGCTGTCGATCCGGCGGGCGATCTCATCCTCCTCCGCGGTGGGAGCGATCGTCTCGCCCATGGCCTCCGGCAGGTAGATCTCGCCCGAGACCACGCGGTGGAGCGCGTCGACAATGGCGCTGCGCTTCAGTGATTTGGGAATGAAGCCCGCGGCGCCGGCGGCCAGCGCCTCCTGCACGATGGGGCGGTCGAAGGCGCCCGACACCATCACCACGGGCAGGATCGGGAAACGATCGCGCAGCAGTTTGAGGCCATCCAGGCGACGGACATCGGGTATGTTGAGGTCGAGCAGGATGAGGTCGAAATTATCCTGCTTTTCCAGCAAGGAGACGGCCTCTTCCATGCTTGCCGCCTCGAAGATCTCGCAATTGTCGAAGCTGATCGCGATCACGCTGCGCAGCCCGTCGCGCACGAGGGGGTGATCGTCGACGATCAGCACCCGCTCCATGATTGCCTCGCCACCCATATACTGGCCCACCCCTTGCCCCGGATAATCGGACAAGTCATGGGCCGTGGCAAGCCGCATCGCGCCGGGCGGGATCGCCCGGATGGAGGGGATGTGGTTGCCGCGGCCCATGACGATCATCGTGCTTATCCCTTATTTAGGCAGCTTGAACACCCAGAGCGAACCGCCCTGGTTGATGTCCTTGAAGCTCTTGGCGACTTCGCCGCCCCAAAGCGGCACCGCGCCGCCCCAGCCGGACATCACCGCCACATATTGCTCGCCATCCTGTTCCCAGGTGACGGGGCTGCCCACCACGCCCGATCCGGTCTGGAACTTCCACAGTTCCTGGCCCGTCTTGGCGTCGAAGGCCTTGAGATACCCCTCCGGCGTGCCGGTGAAGACGAGGTTGCCCGCGGTCGAGAGCACGCCGCCCCAGAGGGGCGCCTTGTTCTTATATTCCCAGACGATCTTGCCCGTCTTCGGATCCATGGCGCGCAGCGCGCCGATATGATCCTCCGCAATGGGCTTGATGGTGAAGCCGGCGCCCAGATAGGCCGCGCCCTTCTTGTAGGCGATCGGCTCGTTCCAGATGTCCATGCCCCAGTCGTTGGACGGGATGTAGAAGAGGCCGGTGTCCTGGCTGTAGGCCATGGGCATCCAGTTCTTTCCGCCCAGGAAGCTGGGGCTGGCGAAGACCGACGATCCCTTGGCCGCCGCGCCCGGCGCGCCGGGGCGGTTGGCGTCGTTGTAGTTGGGCCGGCCGTTCTTGTTGAAGCCATTGGCCCAGCTCGTCTGCATGACGAACTTGTTGGCGCTGACGAACTTGCCGTTGGTGCGGTCGAGCACGAAGAAATAGCCGTTGCGGTCGGCCTTCGCGCCCAGCTTCATCGACTTGCCGTTGACGGTGGCGTCGAAGGGGATGAATTCATTGACGCCGTCGAAATCCCAGCCGTCATGCGGGGTCGTCTGGAAATGCCATTTGATGACGCCGGTGTCGGGATCGATGGCGAGCGTGGAACTGGTGTAGAGATTGTCGCCGGGGCGCAGATGGCTGTTCCACGGCGCGGGGTTGCCGGTGCCGAAGAAGAGCAGGTTGGTTTCCGGATCATAGGTGCCGCCCAGCCAGGTGGCGCCGCCGCCGGTCTTCCACAGGTCGCCCTGCCAGCTGGCGTTGGTCTTGCCGGTGATGCCGTTGTCCTTGCCATTGAGGGAACCCATATGCCCCTCTATGGTCGGGCGGCGCCAGACCAGTTCGCCGGTGTTGACGTCGCGCGCCTCGACCGCGCCGACGATGCCGAATTCGCCGCCGCTATTGCCGTAGATCACCTTGCCCTTCACCACCATCGGTGCGGCGGTGGCCGAATAGCCGGCCTGATAGTCCGCGATCTGCTTGTTCCAGATGACCTTTCCGGTGTGGCGGTTGAGCGCGACCATGTGCGCGTCCAGCGTCGCGAAGATGATCTTGTCGCCATAGATCGCCGCGCCGCGGTTCACCACGTCGCAGCAGGGCATGATCGCGTCGGGCAGGCGGGCGTCATATTGCCACTTTTCCTCGCCCGTGCGCGCATCGAAGGCGAACACGCGCGAATAGCTGCCGGTGACGTAGATGGTGCCGTCATAGACGATCGGCTGCGCTTCCTGCCCGCGCTGCTTTTCGCCGCCGAGCGAGGAGGCGAAGGCGGGTACCAGTTTCGCGACATTGGAGGCGTTGATCGCCTTCAGCGGGCTGAAGCGCTGCGCCTGCGGACCCATGCCATAGGTCAGAACGTCGCCCGGCGTCGCCGCGTCGTTCATGAGGTCCGCATCGGTTGGACCTTCGGCCAGCAATGGCGCGGCGGCGATCGCCAGGCCCAGGATCGCGGCGCCGGACAGGGCTCGCGTCAAACGTCCTTTCATTCTTTCCTCCCTCTGTTGAAAGGGCGTGCTCGGCGCCCCCGACCGATTCAGATTATTGCACCTGTTGTGCGCAGCAATTGGACCTTGGGTCGGCCCCTTCCCCCCGGCTCTCCGGAACGGGGAAGCGGCACCCGCCCGATCTCAACCCGCCGCCAGAGCGGGCGTCCATTCCACGCCATAGGCGGTGAACAGCGCCTTCATCTCGCCGCTGGCGGCCATGGCGGCGACGATCTCCTCCACCGCGTCGCCCAGGGTGCGGCTGTTTTCCTTGACCGCCATGCCGATGTCCCATCCGGGCGAGGTGAAGGCGGGCAGGGGCCCCTTGCGCAGGGCAAGGCCCTTCGCGCCGCGATGCAGCCCTTCCTCGATCTGGGCGCGGCTGGCGAGCACGGCGTCAGCCTTGCCCGCCGCAACGGCCGCGACCGCTTCGGCGCCGCTGGGATAATGCGCGACATCCTTCGCCAACAGGCCGCCGAAGGAGCCGATCAGGTAGAAGTCGGGAATGGAGTCGAGTTCGGCCGCCAGCCTGTGCCCGCGCCATCCGGTGGGCGGCGCTTCCAGATCAATGGCGTCCGGCACGCCGGCAAGACGGAAGCTCTCCCGATAATAGGGCGCGATGATCGCCACCTGGTCGTTGCGGGCGGCGAAGGTCCGGTCGAAGGGAATGTGCAGCATCAGGTCGCCCGGCGCGAAGCCGAGCAGTCCGCCCTTCCACACGCCATGGCGCAGATCATCGTCCACGCTTTCGTCCGCGACGAGCTGGGCCAGGTCGGCGCGCACGCCCAGTTTCCCGGCGATCGCATGCGCCAGATCGACGTCGAGGCCGACGAGCTTCCTGCCTTCCTCCCAGGACCAGGGGCGATTGTCCCTGTAGACGACCACCCGCAGCACGCCCAGGTCCCTGACCTTGGCCAGGGGCGCCGCGTGCGCCATGCCGGGTCTTATCCCCAGCGCCATCGCCGCGCCCGCTGCGCCGATCAGGCCACGCCGGCTGAACACGGCCTCAGCCCTGGAACTTGGTTTCGAGCCAGGCGCGGATCGCCCAGCCGGTCTTCTGGCCCAGCACGTCGCCGAAGGGCGGCATATAGACCTTTCCGTCATGGCTGGAGCCGTGGCGGAAGCGTTCGACGAACCACTGGTCGCCCGATTCGCCCTGTTCCAGATAACGCAGGTCCGGCGCGATGCCGCCGCTTTCCGCGTCGAGCCCGTGGCAGCGGGCGCAATTCTGGCCATAGGCGGACTGGCCGATCTCTATGGCCTTGGCATTGCCGCTATAGGGATTTTTCTGAAGCCATTCCGCGCCAATGTCCGGCAAGGCGGAGGTGTCGACCGCCTGCGGCGTCACATTGCCGTGCGCCATCAGGCCGGTTGCCGTGGTCGCGCCCAATATGGCGACGGCGCCCAGCAGCGAAATGCGTCCCAGATTCATGTTCGAAATCCTCACCCGATTTGATTGGGGCAAGTGTAGGGCAGCGGGCTTTGCCGCCCTATTGGCCGTTGGTACAATCCCGGTGGAGGCGCGTGCGCCTTAAAACTCGCGGGTGCCATACAGGAACATGGAATATCCATCGGGCGGCGGAGAGGATCAGGGCGGATGAAGCGCATCATTCTGGCGGGGTTGGTACTGGCTCCGGCGAGCGCGCAGCCAGTGAGCGCGTGGGCGGAGACGCTCTATGTCTCCAACGAGCGCGGCAACAGCGTCACGGTGATCGACGCGGCCAGCGCGAAGGTGGTCGCGACCTGGGCGGTCGGCGGGCGGCCGCGCGGGATCACCGTGTCGAAGGACGGGAAATATATCTATCTGTGCGCATCGACCGACCATGCCGTGCAGGTGATCGAGCGGGCCACGGGGAAGATCGTGGCGGAGTTGCCGTCCGGCGAGGATCCGGAGCAATTCTTCCTGTCGCGCGATGGCGGGACGCTGTTCGTCGCCAATGAGGACAATGCGGCGCTGACCGCGATCGACATTGGGACCAGGACCGTCGCCTTCCAGGTGGATGTCGGCGGGGAACCCGAGGGCGTGGCGCAAAGTCCCGACAGCCGCTGGGTCGCGGTGACGTCGGAGGAGGAGAATGTCGTCAACTGGGTCGACGTGGCGAAGCGGGAAATGGTCGAGGCAACGCCCGTCGACCTGCGCCCGCGCCATGTCGAATTCACCCGCGACGGCGCGCAGCTCTGGGTCGCGGCGGAGGTAGGCGGGACGGTGCAGATCATCGACACGGCCTCCCGCAAGGTCGTGGAGACGCTGCATTTCGCCATTCCAGGCGTGGCGGAGCATCGCATATTGCCCTGCGGCATCCGCTTCACGCCGGACGGCAGGACGGCGGTGGTGGCGCTGGGCCGGGCGGACCATGTCGCGCTGGTCGACATGGCGAGCCGCAAGGTGCGCGCCTATGTGCCGGTGGGCAAGCGGGTGTGGCATGTCGCGGTGAGCGGCGATGGCGCGCGAGCCTATGCGGCCAATGGCCTTTCGGACAATGTGAGCGTGATCGATCTGGCCAGGGGAGAGGTCACGGGAACGATCCCCGTGGGGGCCGCGCCCTGGGGAATCGTGGCGGTCCCCTGATCGTCCGCAGACAGGTCGCCCCCTCATCCCAAGGGAGGAAGCCCTAAGTCCAATTTTCCTGGCCTGGCGTCCGCCTCACTCTCTCTTCAGCCGGGGGCATTGACCGGCACAAAGAGGGAGGATGATATGAAAAGGACGCTGCTCCTTGCGAGCGCGGCCATGGGGCTGCTTTGCGCGACTGCCACGCCGGCATTGGCCGGGACCACCGCCGATCTGCTGAAGCGGCTGCATGAAAAGGGGATCCTCTCTGACGAGGAATATCAGGAACTGTTGAAGAATGAGAGCGCCGTGGCGGCCGCCGCGCCTGCCGCTCCGCCGGTGACGCCCGACGCGTCGGGCGGCGGCCGGACCGTGCGCATGACCGACAGCGGCGTCGGCTTCGAAATGGGCGACGTCACGCTCAAATTCTCCGGCTCTGTCAACGGCTTCTACGTCCATGACAATGGCGAGGCGCCCAGCGCCACCAACAGCGTGGTCGGCGGCGTGGCGACGGTAGGCGGCAAGAGTTCGGCGATTCGCAACGGCCTGCTGCCAGGCTTCCTGAAGGTGGAGGTCATGACCCGGCAGGGCGGCTGGGATGTGGGCGCGCATTTCGGCATGTATCCGGGCATCAATTCCGTCAGCTATGCCGGCAGCGGCGCGAACAGCCCCGGCAATCCGCGTGGGCTCCAGACGGCGGGCATCGATTTCCGCCAGACCTACCTGACCTTCGGCAGGCCGGGCTTTGGCGAGGTGAAAATAGGCCGCGACATCGGCCTGTTCGCCTCCGAGCAGATATTGAACGACATCACCCTGCTGTCTTCGGGCACGCCGGCGGGCAATGTCGCGCCGTCCAACACCACGCTGGGGCGGATCGGCGTCGGCTATATCTACACCGATTTCCAGCCGCAGATCACCTATACCACGCCCAGCTTCAGCGGCTTTACCGCCAGCCTCGGCATTTTCGAGCCCTTGTCGTCGCTGACCGGGCCGGATGAGGCCAACAAGGAGCCGGGCTTCCAGGGCAAGCTGGTCTATGACGGCAAGTTCGGCGGCGTGGGCACGCGCCTGTGGGCGGCCGGCATCCGGCAGAAGCATAATGTGATCGCGCGTCCGGACTATACCAGCTGGGGCTGGGACGCGGGCGCGAAGGTGACGGTGGGTCCGCTGACGCTGGTCGGCACCTATTATGATGCATCGGGCCTTGGCACGACGGCGCTCAACCTGTTCGATACCGATGGCCTGGGCAACAAGCGCGACAGCCATGGCTTCTACCTGCAAGGGCTGGCGACGTTCGGGAAAGTCTCGGTCGGCGGCAGCTATGGCGAGAGCAGTCTCGACTATGCCAACGCCGCCGACGCGCTGGCCAACCCGACGCTGGTGGGCAAGAATTCGAGCTGGGTCGGGCAGCTCCGCTACGGCCTTACGAGCTGGGTGACGCTGCTCAGCGAATATGTCCACACCAGGTCGGAAGCGCATAACGGCAACCAGGCCAGTTCCGACGCCGTCGCGGCCGGGGCGATCCTTTTCTTCTGATCCCGACCAAAAGAACAATGTCACGGGGCGGGGCCGCATCCTAACAGGGATGCGGCCCCATTTTTTCATGGCTGGACAATGGCCTGGCGGTCGAGGAACGAGGAAGAAGAGGCAAGGGGATGAGGAAGGGCATGCGGCTGGCCGGTGCGGCATGGGTGATGCTGGCGGGGCAGGCCATGATCCCGGATGCGCGGGCGGAGACGGCCGACGCCGATGCGGAGCGGCAGCCGATCGTCGTCACGGCGCCCGGCGGCGCGATCGACGCCGATGATGCGTTGCGCCTGAGCGGCGCGGACATCGGCCGCGCGGGCGCGCCCGACCTGCTGGGCGCGCTGACCCGGTTGATCGCGGGCGTCACCCTGCAGGATGCACAGGGCAATCCGTGGCAGCCCAATCTGGTCTATCGCGGCTTTACCGCCTCCCCCTTGCAGGGGCAGGCGCAGGGGCTGGCGGTCTATCTGGACGGGGCGCGGTTCAACCAGCCCTTTGGCGATACCGTCGCCTTCGACCTGTTGCCGGAGGCGGCGATCCGCGGCGTCACCCTGCTTGACAGCAGTGCCGTCTACGGACTGAACGCGCTGGGCGGGGCGATGGTGATCGACACCAGGACGGGCGCCAGCGATCCGGGGCTGGAGGCGAACCTGACCGGCGGCCGTTTCGGGTCGCGGGAGGCGAGCGTCGCGGGCGGCCTGAAGAAGGGGGATTTCAGCGCCTTCGGCGCGTTCCAGTACCGCCATGAGGACGGCTGGCGCGACCATTCGCCCTCCACCCTCTATAATGGCTATGCCGACCTGGGCTTCGACACCGCGACGGGCGGGCTGCATCTGAAGTGGATCGGCGCCGACACGGACCTGACGGGCAATGGCGTCGCGCCGGTCGAATTGCTGGCGGCGGACCGGCGGGCGGTCTTCACCTGGCCCGACAATGCGAGAGCGCGCTATGGCCGGGTCAGCCTGCACCCCTGGGTCGCGTTGGGGGAGGGGACGCGGATCGAGGGCACGCTCTATGCCCAGCGGTTGAAGCTGCGCACCGTGAATGGCGATGCCGCCGACATGGAGGCGTGCGAGGACGAGGATCGCGCCGGGCTGCTCTGCCTGGAGACCGTCGGCGGGACGGAAGAGGCGCTGCTGACCGATGGCGACGGGCGGCCGATTGCCGATGTGCGGGGCGGCGAGGGCTATGGCGTGCTCAACCGTGGCCGGCTCGACAGCCGGGCGATGGGCGCGCTGGTCCAGATGATCGACGAGCGGGCCTTGCCGGGCGGGCGCAATCACCTTGCCATCGGCCTGAGCTATGACACGAGCCGCAGCCGTTTTGGCGCGTCGACCGAGCTGGGAGCGTTGACGGAGGAGCGCAGCGTCCAGGGGCTGGGGCCGTCCATCGTGCAGGAGGACGGCGCCATCGGGCCGGTGGGCCTGGTCGCGCATGCCAGCTATTGGGGGCTGTTCGTGCAGGACCGGCTGCCACTGACCCCCCGGCTCTCGGCGGAGATCGGGCTACGCTACAATCATGTCGCGATCGCGATGCGCGACCGGATCGGCACGGCGCTGAACGGTGATCATCGGTTCGAGCGGCTGAACCCCGGTCTGGAGTTCGATTACCGGTTGTCGGAAGGACTGAACCTGCGCGTCGGCTATGCCGAGAGCAACCGCGCGCCCACGCCCGCCGAACTGTCCTGCGCCGATGAGCATGCGCCGTGCAGCCTCGCCAATTTCTTCATCGCCGATCCGCCGTTGAAGCAGGTCGTCGCCAAAAGCTGGGAAGCGGGCGCGGGCGGGCAGGGCCGGTTGGGCGGATTCCGGCTGGAATGGCTGTTGTCCGCCTATCGCACGCGCAACCGCGACGACATTCAATTTGTCGCGTCCAACATTCGCGGGCGCGCCTGGTTCCGCAATATCGGCGCCACCCGGCGGCAGGGCGTGGAGTTCACGCTGAAGGCCGTGCGCGGCGGCTTTTCCGGGGCCCTCAGCTATGCCTTCACCGATGCGACCTACCGGCATGAGCTGGCGCTTTCCAGTCCCGCCAATCCCGCGGCGAACGGCGACGGGGTTATCCTTGTCCGGCCGGGAGACCGGCTGCCCGGCATTCCACGCCACAGTGCGACGCTGTCGCTGGACTATGCCGGGCGCGGCTGGTCGGTCGGCGGCGACCTGATCGCGCGGACGGGGCAATATCTGGTGGGTGACGAGGGCAATGACCAGCCGCCGCTGAAGGGCTATGCGCTGGTCAATCTGCGCGCCGGGGTCGATATCCTGCCGGGGGTGACGCTGTTCGGCGAGTTGCGCAATGCGCTGGACCGCAGATATGCGACCTTCGGCACGTTCAGCGACATTGGGGAGGTGGAGATGGCGCAAGCGCCGCATGCGTCCGATCCGCGCGCCTATGGGCCGGGCGCGCCGCGCCGCTGGTACGCGGGGGTGAAGGCGCGCTTTTAGGACGGATTGCCGGGAGATTGCTCCAGATCAGGCCGGCTGGTCGATGCGGGGCAGCAGCCGCGCCTCCAGCCCCGGATAGAGGTGGGAGACGCTGCGTTGCAGTTCGTATCGTGCCGCCGCCATGGTCGCGAAGCGTGGGGGGATTGGCAGTTCGCCCGCCTCCACCATGTCGAGGCCGGATTGCACCGCCTGGGTCAACGCGTCCTCCAGCCAGTCGATCCAGTCGCGGGTCTGGGCAATGGCGGCCCTGCCGCCCGGATCGAACGGGCCATGGCCGGGGACCAGGCCGCCATGCGGTTCGCTCGCCAGCCGGTCGAGGCTGGCGCGCCAGCGGGGAAGGTCGGCGGTCGGCGTGCTGGGTGCTCGATCGTGAAAGACGAGGTCGCCGCCGATCAGCAGGCCGCTTCGTTCGTCAAGCAGCGCCAGATCCGCGCCGCTATGGCCGGCAAGCGCCAGCAGCCGCAAGCCGCGCCCGTCGAAATCCTCCCGTCCTGTCGTGATCGGCCGGCCGGGCAGGACCAGTTCGGTGCCGCGCATCCAGTCGTTCAGCAACCGGTACATCGCGTCCGAATAGCCGCGTCCCTCGTGGGCGAGCGCTTCGATCGTGCCGGGCAGCGCCGCAACGATCGCGGGATCGAAGGCGGCGATGCCCATGCCGTGATCGGGGTGCAGATGGGTGACATAGACGCGGACCACCCTCCTGCCCGTCAGGTCCTCCGCCACCTTGCGCAGCGCCTGCCCATAGGAGAGCGACGGGCCACAATCGCACAGCACTGTCCCCGCCGGCGTGGCGATGATCGCGATATTGGCGATGGCGCCGCCATTGGCCGGATCGATCGGGGCGTCCGCGCCGTGGATCATCCATATTCCGTCCGCGATGGCGACGGGATCGATCGCATAGCGGCCGCGCGCCTGCGCGGGCACGGCGGCGAGCGCAATGCCGCCGGTGACCAGTCCGCGCCGGGTGAGCATCATCGCGGCGGGGGCGACTGGCGCGCGACGGACAGCGCCGCGTGATAATCGCGTCCGTTGGTGTCGCGGGCATCGACCGTCAGCATGTCGCCCGCCGCCGCATGAGGGACCAGGGTGATGGCCGGGTCTTCCGCGACCGAAGCCCAGATTTCCATCCGGCCCAGTTCGTGGCCGGCGCCGTCGCGCACGGTCAGCTGTTCCAGATGATAGGTGGGAATGGCATCGACCAGCCCGGTATCCATCGGGTGCCGGAAACTGATGCGCAGGCGGCTGGCCGGCGTTGGCCCGGCGACGGGCCAGGCCTCGCCCCTGATTTCTCCCAGATGTTCGGCCCAGTCGCCCTTGACGCGGCTGACCGGCGGCGTCGAGCAGCCGCCGCCCGCCGCGTCGATCCAGCCGCCCGACACCAGCCATTCGCCGCTCGCCAACTGCACCGCGCCGCGCACGGGCGTGCGCTGGTCCAGCTTGATCCGGGTGGCGAGATAGGCGTCGCTGTCCGTCGGGCGATAGTCGATGGCGATGGGGATCGGGTTGAGGTCTGCCATCAGCACGATGCGCCGGACGCCGGCAATGGCGCGGGCGTCGATGGCCACCGGGAAGCTGCGCTGATTTTCCGCGATTTCGGGAAAGCCGACCTTCACCCGCGGGTCGAAGCGCACCGGATCGTCGCCGAACAGCAGCTTCGCATGCGCTTCCCACATCGGCGATTCGAGCGGATCGGCAGGCACGGATGCGTCTGCGCGCGCGGCCAGCGCGAGCAGGGCCAGGGTCATGGCTGCGTATCTTCGCCCTTTCACGTCCTTCTCCCTTGGTGCAGGTCTACAGGCTGGCGCAATGCGCTACCATTGGCCCTTGGGTCGGATGGGGAGGGCCGGGAATGAGGATGACTGTCTGGGGCGCCGCATTGCTGCTTTGCGCGGCGCCGGTGGGGGCGGAGCCATTGTTCGGCCCAGACGGATATCGCATCGCCGCCTATCGCGCGCCGGTCGCCCGCCCGCCCGACGGGGTTGGCCGGATCGCCCCGGCCGCCGCCGCGGCCCTGCGGCCGGGGCGGGACGCGCTGTTCATCGATGTCCTGCCGGCCGAGGGCGGGCATAGGGAGCGCGACGGGCGCTGGCGGCTGGCGGAGCAGCATGAAAGCGTTCCGGGCGCGCACTGGTTTCCCGAAGCGGGCAGGGGCGTGCCCGAGCCCGGCATCGCGGCCTGGTTCGCGGAGGGCGTGCGGCGGCTGACGGGTGGACGGCGGGATCGCATGCTCCTGGTCTTCTGCCGGGCCGATTGCTGGATGGGCTGGAACGCCGCGCGGCGGCTGCGCGCCATGGGCTATCGCAATGTCTGGTGGCTGGCGGAGGGGACGGACGGCTGGCGCGACCTGGGACAGCCATTGGCGCGGGCGGTGCCGGAGGGGGGCGTCGTGCGCGCGAGCGCTCCGTCCTAGATCAGGCGCAGGTCGCGCCCCGATTTCGTCGTGGCGTGCCTTGGTCTGCTCAAGCTCTAGGACCAATGGCCCATTGCGAGGATCCGCCGCGCTGCGCCATCTTTTGCCCAAGCATGTTTGCATGGGAGAGAGAGCCTTGACCGACATTCGCATCACCCTGGGCGCTGTTGGCGCCGTCGCGCTGCTGGCGCTGGCGCCGCTTTCGGCGCAGGCCAGGGACATCATCGTCCACATGAAGAACCAGGGCGCGGAGGGCGCCATGGTGTTCGAGCCGTCCTTCGTGAAGGCGGCGGTGGGCGACACCATCCGTTTCCAGCCGACCAATCCCAGCCATAATGCCGAAACCATGGCGAACATGCTGCCGGCCGGCGCAACCCCGATGAAGGGCGCGATGAACAAGGAGGCGGTGCTGACCGTCGCCAAGCCGGGCCTCTACGGCATCAAGTGCATGCCGCATTATTCGATGGGCATGGTCGCCCTGGTGCAGGTGGGCAAGGTAACCCCGGCCGATCTCGCCGCCGCCAAGGCGGTGAAGTTGCCGCCCTTCGCCGCCAAGCGGATGACCGCCGCGCTTGCCAAGGTGAAGTGAGATCCGCCGATGCTGACCACGGCCCCCCTTGTCTATCCCGTGCCGCCGCTCTGGTCGGCGGAGGCGAAGGTCGATGCCGCCGCCTATGCCGCGGGCTATCGCCGATCGATCGATGACGCTGACGCCTATTGGCTGGAGCAGGCGCGGCGGCTGGACTGGCTGCGCGAACCCACCCGCGCCGACGAGAGCAGCTTTGCGGAGCGGAATTTCGGCATAAGCTGGTTCAGCGACGGCATGCTCAACGTGTCGGCCAATTGCCTGGACCGCCATCTGGAGACGCGCGGGGACCAGGTGGCGATCATCTGGGAACCCGACGATCCGGAGGAACCGGCGCGGCGCTTCACCTATCGGCAATTGCATGCGGAGGTGTGTCGGTTTGCCAATGTGCTGAAGGCGGCGGGCGTGGGCCGCGGCGACCGGGTGACGCTCTACCTGCCGATGATTCCGGAGGCCGCCTTCGCCATGCTCGCCTGCGCGCGGATCGGGGCGATCCATTCCGTCGTGTTCGGCGGCTTTTCGCCCGAGGCGCTGGCGGGGCGGATCACCGATTGCGACAGCCGGATCGTCATCACCGCCGATGAGGGGCGGCGCGGCGGCAGGACCGTGCCGCTCAAGCGCAATGTCGACGCGGCGGCGGTTCTGGCGCCGGGGCTGGAGCGCGTGATCGTCGTCCGGGCGACCGGCGGCGATGTTGCAATGGATGCTGGGCGCGACGCCTATTATGACGAACTGGCCGCCACCGTTTCCGTCGATTGTCCGGCCGAGGCGATGGCGGCGGAAGACCCGCTGTTCCTGCTCTATACCTCCGGATCGACGGGCAAGCCCAAGGGCGTGCTGCATTCGACCGGGGGCTATCTGCTCTGGGCGGCGATGACATTCGACCTGAGCTTCGACCATCGGCCGGGCGAGGTCTTCTGGTCATCCGCCGATGTCGGCTGGGTCACGGGGCACAGCTATATCGTCTATGGGCCGCTCGCCAATGGCGGCACCACGCTGATGTTCGAGGGGGTGCCGAACTGGCCGACGCCCAGCCGCATCTGGGAAGTGGTCGACCGGCATCAGGTGGCGACGCTCTATACCGCGCCGACGGCGCTGCGTTCGCTGATGAAGGAAGGCGACGATTTCGTGACCCGCACCAGCCGCAAGTCGCTGCGCCTGCTGGGGACGGTCGGCGAGCCGATCAATCCCGAGGCCTGGCGCTGGTATCATGAGGTGGTAGGCGAGGGGCGCTGCCCCATCGTCGACACCTGGTGGCAGACCGAGACGGGCGGGCACATGATCACGCCGCTGCCGGGTGCGACGGACCTGAAGCCGGGTGCGGCGGCCAGGCCCTTTTTCGGTGTGGAACCCCTGCTGGTCGACGGCAATGGCGTCGCCGTGGACGGCGAAGGGGAGGGCAATCTCTGCATCGCGCGGAGCTGGCCGGGGCAGGCGCGCACTGTCTGGGGCGATCATGAGCGCTTCTTCCAGACCTATTTCACCACCTATCCGGGGCTGTACTTCACCGGCGACGGTTGCCGGCGCGACGCGGACGGAGACTATTGGATCACGGGCCGGGTGGACGACGTCATCAACGTGTCCGGGCACCGCATGGGCACGGCGGAGGTCGAGAGCGCGCTGGTGCTGCATGAAGCGGTGGCCGAGGCGGCGGTCGTGGGCTTTCCGCACGACATCAAGGGCCAGGGCATCTACGCCTATGTGACGCTCAACAGCGGCGAGGAAGCGAGCGACGCGCTGCGCCAGACGCTGGTCAAATGGGTGCGCAGCGAGATCGGGCCGATCGCGACGCCCGACGTCATCCAGTTCGCCCCCGGCCTGCCCAAGACCCGGTCGGGCAAGATCATGCGCCGCATCCTGCGCAAGATCGCGGAGGGCGAAGTGTCCCCGCAGGCGCTGGGAGACATTAGTACACTTGCCGATCCGGCCATCGTGCAGGAGCTGGTCGAAAGCCGCGCCGCATAGAGCAGCGATGGGGCGGGAAGAGGCATGTCCTTCCCGCTGCGGCGGCAGGGTTAAGAAATGGTTGACGGCCATCGGTGGCAGGCGAGCGCTAAGCCGTTGATCATAATCGCTTTGTGATCAGCCCCGTCCAATGATAGAAAGCTGCGCGGTTTCGATGCAGAAGGTTGTCGATGGACAGGAAACTGGCAAGCGAACGGGGTGCGGAGCAAAAGGCGCTGGCGGCCCGATGGAGCATAGCCGCCGAAGCCATGGAAGCGCTGGCCGGTGCTCGGTCCCTGGAGGCCATCACCCATGTCCTGCGAGCCTTCGCGCGTCGCGCGGTCGGGGCGGACGGCATTGCGGTCGTCCTGCGCGACGAGGACGAGTGTCACTATATCGCGGAAGATTCGATGGAGCCGCTTTGGGCGGGCCAGCGCTTTCCCGCGGCGAGCTGCGTATCGGGCTGGGCGATGGAGAATCACCGGACCGCGGTGATCCCGGACATATTCGACGATCCCCGCGTGCCGGTGGAGGCCTATCGCACCACATTCGTGCGGTCCATGGTGATGGTGCCGATCGGCCGCGTCGAGCCCATAGCCGCTCTGGGCGCCTATTGGTCGGAATTCGCGCAGCCCACCGAAAATGAGATCGCGCTGCTGGAGGCCCTGGCCCGCGCGGCGTCCACCGCGCTGGAAAATGGGCGGCTGTTCGCATCGCTGGAAGCGCTGAACGATCAGCTGGAACGCCGCGTCAGGGAACGCACCACGGAACTGGAGCGGTCGCAGGACAGCCTGCGCCAGGTCCAGAAGCTGGACATGCTGGGCCAGTTGACCGGCCATGTCGCCCATGATTTCAACAATCTGCTGATGCCGATCGTCGGCGGGCTGGACCTGATCCTGTCGGGCAAGCGGACCCCGGAGTCGATCGAGCGGCACGCGACCATCGCGATGCAGGCGGCGGAAAGCGCCCAGACGCTGGTGCAGCGGCTCCTGACCTTTGCCCGCCGTCAACCGCTGACCGCAAAGGCGGTCGACCTGTCAACCCTGCTCGATGGCATGCAGGCCTTGCTGGCCAGCACGCTGGGCCCGCGGATCGCGCTGTCGCTCGATCTGCAACCGATGCTGCCCGCCGTGCGCGCCGATGCTCACCAGCTTGAGGTCGCGCTGCTCAATCTGGCGGTCAACGCGCGCGACGCCATGCTCGATGGCGGCGCCTTCAGCATAAAGGCGGAGGCCCGGCAGAGCCGCCTGCCCGCCGCTCTGGCGCCGCCTGGTCCCTATGTCTGCCTGACCGTCAGCGATACCGGCACCGGCATGACGCCGTCGGTCCGGGCTGCGGCGATGGAGCCCTTTTTCACCACCAAGCCTTCCGGCCACGGTACGGGACTGGGCCTGTCGATGGTTCATGGCCTTGCCACCCAGCTTGGCGGCACGGTGGAGATCGACAGCGCTGTGGGCGAGGGTACGAGCGTCAGGCTCTGGCTGCCGGTAGAGCAGGCCCCTGTCGCGAAAGCCGAGCCGCCCGCGGTCGGGGAAGAACCCAAAGCGCGATCGGGCAAGGTGCTGCTGGTGGATGATAACGACCTTGTCCGGAACAGCACGCGGGCGATGCTGGTCGACATGGGCTATGAGGTGATCGACACCGACCGCGCCGAACATGCCCTCACGATGATCGAATCAGGCGACCGGCCGGACATCCTGATCACCGACCATATCATGCCGGGCATGACGGGAGTGGAACTGGCGCTGCGCCTGCGTGCCGATCATCCGAAGATCGCGCTGCTGATCATATCGGGTTATGAGGGGGTGGACCTGATCGCGCCCGACATCACCCGCCTGTCAAAGCCGTTCCGGCATCAACATCTGCAGGCCTGCATCTCCGCCGCGCGCGCGCAGACCGCCTGATCGGGGTATATGACGGCTGCCGCCGGGCCTGCCTGTTCCAGTCATGCCGCCTGGGCGATGTCGACCGTGTAATGCGCGCTTGTCCTTTCGGCGACGTCGTCTTCTGTCACGCCCGGAGCGAGCTGGACGAGGCGGAAGGGGCTGTCATGGTCGGGCCGCTGGAAGACGCAGAGGTCGGTGACGATCATGTCGACCACATTCCTGCCGGTCAGCGGCAGGGTGCAGGCCGGGATGAACTTGGGGCTGCCGTCCCTGGACACATGTTCCATGACGACGATGATCTTCTTGACGCCCGCGACCAGGTCCATCGCGCCGCCCATGCCCTTGATCATCTTGCCGGGGATCATCCAGTTGGCGATGTCGCCATTTTCCGCAACCTCCATCGCGCCCAGAACGGTGAGGTCGATATGCCCGCCCCGGATCATCGCGAAGCTGTCCGCGCTGGAGAAATAGCAGCTCTGCGGCAGTTCGCTGATCGTCTGCTTGCCCGCATTGATAAGGTCGGCATCCTCCTCCCCCTCATAGGGAAAGGGGCCGATGCCCAGCATGCCGTTCTCCGACTGCAGCGTCACTTCCACGCCGGCGGGGATATGGTTGGCCACCAGCGTCGGTATGCCGATCCCCAGGTTCACGTAGAAACCGTCGCGCAGTTCCTGCGCCGCGCGCGCGGCCATTTCATCTCTGCTCCAGGGCATCAGACGGCCTCCCTCTGGCGGACGGTGCGGAATTCGATCTTCTTGTCATAGGGCGCGCCCACGATCATGCGTTTCACATAGATGCCGGGCAGATGGATCGCATCCGGGTCAAGCGCGCCGGTGGGCACCACCTCCTCCACTTCGGCAACGCAGACCTTCGCCGCCGTCGCCATGGGCTGGTTGAAGTTGCGCGCCGTCTTGCGGAAGATGAGGTTGCCGCTCTCGTCGGCCTTCCAGCCCTTGATGATCGCCACATCGGCAAAAATCCCGCGCTCCAGGATATAGTCCTGACCGTCGAAGACCTTGACCTCCTTGCCCTCGGCCACCGCCGTGCCGACGCCGGTCTTGGTATAGAAGCCCGGAATGCCCGCGCCGCCCGCCCGGCACCGTTCCGCCAGCGTCCCCTGCGGACAGAATTCCACCTCCAGCTCGCCGGCCAGATATTGCCGCTCGAACTCCTTGTTCTCCCCCACATAGCTGGAGATCATCTTCTTCACCTGCCGCGTGCGCAGCAGCTTGCCCAGACCCTCCCCGTCGATCCCCGCATTGTTCGAGGCAATCGTCAGGTCCTTGACCCCGCTGTCGCGGATCGCGTCGATCAGCCGCTCCGGTATCCCGCACAGACCAAAGCCGCCCGCGCACAAATGCATCCCGTCGAAGAGTAGCCCCTCCAACGCACGCGCAGCATCGGGGTAAAGTTTCTTGACCATGAGCAAGTCTCTCCTTCGCGGCCCGTTCTGGCGAAGGTTAATTATCATTTCTAATGATTTGTTTTTTGGAATAACAATAAAGGATGGCTATCAATCGAATCGGTCTATTTCATCTGGAAACCCTGTTGTGGATCGACCGGCTCGGCACCTTTGCGGCGGCGGCGGAGCGGCTCAACACCACGCAGCCGGCCATTTCCGCGCGGGTGCGGGAATTGGAAGCGCATCTGGGCGCGCGCCTCTTTCGCCGGGAGGGCCGGACCATGTCCTTCACCCCCGCCGGACGCCAACTCGTGCGCGATTGCGCGCCGCTCTGGAGCGACCTGCAGAGCGTGCTGCTGCGTTGCGGCGGATTGGCCGAGGCGAGCGGCGTGGTCCGCATCGGTACGGGCGAGATCGCGGCGGCAAGCTGCCTTCCGGACTTTGTGGCGCGACTGAAGGCGCAGATGCCGCATGTCAGCCTGGAGCTGGACATCGACCTGACCGCCAATCTGATCCAGCAATTGCTGGTCGGGCGCGCCGACATCGCCTTCGCGGCCGGGCCGGTGGCGCATCCTGCGCTGCAGTCGAGTCCCATTGGCGGCGTACGGCTCGTCTGGCTTGCCAGTCCGGCGATCGCCGCGTCATTTCGCAACGGCGGAGGGGACCGCACCATTCCGATCTGGTCGCTGGCCAGCCATTCCCCGATCTATGGGCGGATGCGCGACGCGATCGCCGCCTCCCGGATCGCCCACAAATCGCTCAACCTGTGCAACAATGCCCGGATGATGATCGACATCGCCAAGGCGGGCGGCGGCATCGGCATCTTTCCAGAACCCATGGCGCGCGCCGACATGATGAACGGGGCTCTGGTGGAACTGGGCGACATGCCGGACCTGGCGCCGATCGAATTCCATGTCGCCAGACGGGTGTCCGACAATGATCCGGTGGTCGCCGCGATCTTCGAGCAGGCCAGCGCCTTGAGGCTGGGGCAGGGAGGATAAGGAGAGCGATTCGCCGCCTCAGGAACCGAGCGCCTGATTGGGATCTACGGTTCTGATGGCCCCGGACGTCGCCCCGGTTTCGGGCGGGACGGCGATCGCGGGTTGGGCCGGCGCCGTGCCAGTACCCAGAGACAGCTCCTTGTCCACATAGACCTCGAACTTCGTGCCGGCCG
>Ga0307408_100000645_pt1 | contig 29276 bp, 57 predicted proteins | sample 322Cmetagenome_FD_202116 | JGI IMG/M metagenome (GOLD analysis project Ga0307408, IMG submission 202116) | Maize rhizosphere microbial communities from greenhouse at UC Davis, California, United States - 322HYB-C-3 | ecosystem: Host-associated > Plants > Roots > Rhizosphere > Soil | place...
TGATGGCGGCGTGCTGCTGGTGCTGGCGGAGTAGCTCTTGGTTATGCATGTTCATCGTGTGGGCTCCTGAAGGGCAGCGTCGATCATGGCGACATAGATCGTCCCCGCCGGATGGTTGGCTACGACAACAGTCCTCGTGTTCACCCCTTCCGCTTCCATCTTTTCGTACAGCCTCATCCTGGCCTCAACGCCAGCATCAATCATCTGCTCAGTTGGCTCGCGCATAGCCTCAATAGCGGCGCTAGCTGATGCTCTGCATGACCGGTGCCACATCCTAACCGTCTGTGGATGATCCCAAGGGCGAACAAATTTGTGGCTTTCGTATATTGCCCGAGCAACCCGTTCGATCATCTCGCTCATTCGCTTGCACCCCTTCTTGGTTTTGCAGGCCCGTAGACAGCCTGTAGGGCCGGGTAATAGACTGACCCTTGAGGCCACTTACCTTTATTGGCTTGGGAGATGTGGGCTTCGTGGGTGATGTTCTGAGCAATCATTTCCCGCCCTTCCCGCTCGTATTCTGAGCGCTTCATGTCGGCTCGCTTGTCGAAGAAAGCCATGCGCTTTATGGCCGATACCGTCATACGCCGATCCCCGCGCTACGCAGACGGGCCCGCATTTCGTCGTTCACCGGCTCTGGAGAGTTCTTGCCTGCATGGTAGGCGAGGTATTCTTCACGGCTTTGGAAGCGGTCTGCGCTCGTCTTGATGGTCGGCTGATGCTTCTCAGCCTCGCGCTTTTCCTTCTCGATCTCGTTGAAGTACCAGCTCGCCTTGATGGCTACCCAGTTTCGCAGGATCTGCATTTCGGCGGCTGCAATCGGGTTGCCGGTTTTGATGTATTCCCTGACCTGCAGCTCAGCGGCGTATACCGTGAGCGGGGCCTTCTTGGCCTTCCGGTGGGCTATAATCGCCTCTGCGATCTTGTCGCCCAATATCGGGGAAAGGACTGCCATTATCTCGTTCATGATTAGACCTCAACAATCTTGACTGCCGGGTGCATCGCGTGCACGATTGCCCGCTTGAGCTTGTATTCTGGGGTTTTGTAGCCCTTGCTATCTTCAATAATTCTCTTGTCGCCATCGAAGTAGGCGAAGTCCGCGACATAGACTGCCTGGCGCCCGCTATCGAATGTCACCGGCCGGTCACCGCAACGGAGCTTGAAGCGCGGCTGCAGTTCGAGGTGAGATATCTCGCCGGCATCTTCCCTCGCCTTCAGGACGAGATACCGGTCAGCCTCGCGCTTGCTGTCGAACTTGAGACCACCGATTTGGACCTTCTTGTTTCCGTATTTGCTCTTCTTCGGCTTTGGAAGATTGCGGAACTGATGCGCCGTTAGTGTCTCCGTCATCGTGCCGCCTCACGCTTCGGCTTCAACACCTCGATGTAATAGCGCTTGTAATATTCCCGCCGATGCCCGAAATCCCGCTCGTACTTTTTCTCAGCGTTGATTCTGTTGTAGATCTCACCTTCAGACACGCCTAAGAGATTGGCTATTTCCTGGGTGTCGTAACCGGCTCGGAATAGTTCGAGTGCGTTCAGTGTCATGGCTCAATACGCCTTCGCGCCGCGGTACAGACACAGCGTCCGACCGTCATCGCTACCGCCTATCGTGCACCAATGGGTTTCTCCGTCTGGGCTGTTCCTCACCCGCTTGTCGGTGTATTCGATCGTCTCGCCTGTCTTCAGGACGTAGCCGGCCGGCGTTTCCTTTACCCAATCTTCGGGAATCTGTCGGCAATCGACCGAGCTACAGCAAGATATTTCGTAGCTCCACCCGCTCGGCGCATCATGCCCGTATGCTGCGGTAGCCAGGAACAAGGCTGATATGGCGATGGTCTTGAGCATGGTGGATGTTCCTTGAGAGGGCTATGCGGCGGGCGTGTGAACCGACGGGAGCCCATGACCGATGCTCGGCCGCGCCAGTTCCGGATGGTCGCGCATCCACTGCTGGACAAACCAGAGTTGACCGCAGCCGCCGCCAATGTCGTCTTGGCCGGCCGGATCGAACACGCGAACGTCAAAGCAGCGTTCAACGAGCTTGGAGGCGAAGTTTGCCGCGAGGTCGATCTGGTGTTGGTTCTTCGCCGGCATGCCTTCGTTTCTCTCGCAGATGACGCTAACCGTGGCATTCCAGATTGACGGGTCGAAGGTGTCGAGCAAAGCATCTGCATCCTGGCTGGATGAATTGTCATCGCCAGCGCAGTAATTGAAGAACGGCTTGCGCCCGGTCACGTCATGCCAAACTGAGCCAACGGTGGCGATCTGCATAAGCGTGAGCTTCTTCTTGAAGGGTATCAGGGCGGTGCGGCGCTCGTCAGTTGACTGATGAACCGAGAATTGCAGGCCGACAGTCGGGATCTGCTGGCTGATCGCATGTACCCAGTCATAATCAATGTCAGGACCGATTGTGCTGATGAGAAGCGCCGCGTTGGGATACTTGCCATAGAGAGACTGCAGAGCGCTGATCATTCCAGATTTGTTCAGGAGCGGTTCACCCATACTCATGAACATGATCTGCAGTCGGCCCATCGTCGCCGGATCAACGCCGGTATCTGCAATGCAACGGTCTGCCTGTGCAACGATTTCATCAGCCGTGAAACTGCGAACGAAATGATCTCCAGCGCCACAGAACCGGCACCCGACAGGGCAGCCGCTCATGGTCGAGCAGCAAATAACCGTTCGTGTCTGATAATCCGGATATCGGTAAAGGACAGACTCCGCCACGCCGGTTTTACCGGTGAATACGTACTTGCTGACATTGCCTTCAGCGCTCGGAATGATTTTCACGTCATGGAATGTCATTGATCTCTATCCTTAATTATCCATTCAGCCCTATCGGCCCATTTGTCCGCCCGTTCTCTCCACTTTCGAGCGATGATAATTCGCCTCATAAGCGGCAATCGTCTCATCCAGCGAAGCCAGACGGGCACGGAGATTTTGCTGTTCACGTTTGCTCTCCTCGATAAGCGCAAGCTTCAGCGCTTCCATTTCTTCCGCGTCGATGCGGCGGGCCGTCCCTTCATGGATCGACCGCGCACGACGGTATGTGAATTCCTTGGCCACCTTACGGCTCAGGAAGCGGTGCGCCTCGTAGAGCGCGGCCTTAACGCTCCCATACCGGCGCTCCGGAAATGCTTCTCTGAAAAGGTTCTGAGCGTAAAACACATCACTCATTGGCTTGGCCCTACTCGACTGGTCCTTGTCACGCTTGGACAACACTTTGTTCGTCTCCTGTGCGATTGTTCTCCTCGTACACAGGAGCCTTTCAATGCACACAGACTTCAAAAGAGACGACATGAACTGTCTTGCAGGACTTGCTCCTGTCGTCTCAGAGCCCCTGGATAAAGGGGTAATTTCGATTGGCGATGTTCTCGCCGGGATAGTTCTTCCTGATCTCGCGGTGAGAATGCGTGGTCAGTTTGATCTTCCGAGATTGGTGGCGCTGACTGCCTGGGAGGATTAAGGCAGCCAGCGCCCATGAAGGAGCGCGGGAGGGAGGCGCATCACTTCAAGCGGATAAGCGAGCTGCCTTATCTACGGACAGAGCGGCGAATTCAGCATCGAGTTCATCTTGAAAAGCATCGTAATCGAGCGGAGGCTCGTGCATGCGCTGATACCGAGCGTAGAGGTCTCCCTCGCGTGCTCGCTCTTTGGCTTGCTCTAGACGGGCTTCCTTGGCTTTGGAGATGATGACATCACCAATGACGATCAGGAGAATGATGGCCAGGATCGACACGAGGTAGAGTGATGCGAGAATGTCGTTCTCATTCATTTGCTGCACATCCTTTCGAATTCAGATGGGGTCTGATCGGCTCGGCGGTTGAATGCCTCAATGGCGCTTTCCCGCTTCGAAGCCATCCCGTAAGTGCCTAGACCGGAACCGATGCAAGGGCTCTCTGGAGGGCACAGGAAGACGAGAAGGTTTCCACGCTCCACCAGCGTCACATCGCATCCGCAATTCGGGCACGGCTTGAGAGCGGAGGTTGCCACGTCACTTCCTCCCGCCGCGGATGAGTACCAACACCGGCCGGCGTACTGGAGGAGAGACGAGCGCATTCATGATTAGGAGAGGTGAGAACCAAAATGCGAAAAGTATGTACGGCATCGTTAGACCCTTCCTTCTGCCTGGCTGAGCCAGTTCCATCTAGCGCCTATCTGAATGTTCGAAACTGTGCTCTCGGCAATGCCATATCGCGCAGCGGTTTCTCGCTGGGGCTCCTTGCCTTTGAGGGACAGAATTTCTCTAGCTTGCTTCTCAGAAAGCTTGGCCACCACGTTATTCTCCCCACGGCTATGGGTTCCGTGAATGAGTTTGTCGGCCATGTTTTCCGTGTGCGTCTTCCAAGAGAGATGGCCCTTGGTGACGCAGCCAAGATGACCATTGCCGCATGAGTGGGCCGCTTCGTGTTTTGGAGTAGGTGGTGGCCCGTAAGTTTTCTCACACAAGAAACGTGAGACTCCTCCATACCTTCCTTCAAAGCGCATTTGCCCGTACCCCTTATTGTTCTTGTTATAAGGCCAAGTCAGGCACTCATTACCTTCGTAGGGCAGGACAACATTATGAAAAAACCTCAGAACCTCACGACTCGCCCTTTTTCCCAACAAAGGGTCTCCATGACGGACCCAGCTCTCGTAGTGAGGGCTGCAAAAGCCTTTAGCGATGTGCTTCTTGCCGCATTCTGGCACGGAGCAAACTCTCATTCGCCTTCCTCCGTGGTTGGTGGGCTTGGGAGAGGCTGCCAGTGCGTAGGTCGCCAAGAAGCCCCAAAGATTTTCCACGTGCCCATGCTGGCGTCCAGATACCCCACCTTGATAGGTGGAGGCTGGTCGCGCTGAAGGCTCGCAGGCCAGTTGACATCACAAACCAGCACCATCTCTTGGTTCGGCGCGGTGTCGATCGGTTGCCACTGGTGGCGCTCACGCTCGGAAAGGATGGCGCGGGCGATAGCAATGATCCCAGCGGATTCCTTCGGCAGAGCTGACCAGACATCAGCAGCAGCCCTGAATATGTCGTCCGGTATCGTGCCCATCAGAGTGACACCTTCAGCCAGAGAGCAATCGCGGCATAGAGAGACAGGCTAGATGCAGTGAGGATGGCGAATTGAACGGTCATTGAACTGCCCTCGAAAAGGATTTCTGATGCGCACAGTCGGCAAAGTCAGGGACGGTGAAGACGTGATCGTGATCTTCGATGACGGCACAGACCCGCTTTGGGTCGACCTCGTTACCGAGATATCCGAGCACGATGGAATCGTTCGAATGAGCTTCGCTGCTATCTCGACCAACGGCGACGGCGTGCCGAAAGCGGATGTTGCCGTTAGGTTGCGTATGAAGACTGATCTGGCATGGCAGATATGCCGAAGCCTGCGGGCTCTGGAGGGGTGAATGGGTCATGCCTCCACCTCGATCCCGACTCTGTCCAGAACATGCTGGCGCCCCTTGGCTGCCAGCCTATCGGCGCGTTCATTGCCGGGAACTCCACTATGACCACGAACCCAAGTGATTTTGCATGGAAAGGCGTCATGCGCAGCGGATATCGCCTGCCACAATTCGCTATTGGCGAGCGCAGCCTTGCCGCGTCTCCAGCCCTTCTTTTCCCAGCCATGACGCCAGTCGTTGCAGCCATTCACGACGTACTGGCTATCGCTGTAGATGGTCACCTCGTCTGGCTTTCTGTCCATGTTTCTGGCGTGCACCAGAGCAGCGAAGACCCCCGTCAGTTCCATGATATTGTTGGTTGTCTCCACCGAGCCGCCGTTGCGGTTGTTGGTCTCGAAACCGTTCTGGTCGTAGACCACGAAGGCCCAGCCGCCAGCGCCTGGATTAGGTTCACATGCTCCGTCCGTGTAGATGTGGATCATAGCGATGCCGCCTTCGATGGGCTTGCGAGAATGAAATCATTGGGCTTGACTTGGCCCTTGGTAACTTCCGCGATCCGGCGCATCTGCTCCGGCCTCGGAACTCGCTCGTCGTACATCCACTTGCGGACGCCAGACGCGGAAACGTTACCAACCAGTTCAGCTAGCCGCTCTGGGGTGATGCTCTTCTCGTTCATGTACTGTGTGAGTTTCATTCTTCTGTCTTACCCAATCTGGGGAACATTTGCAACCCCAAAATGGGGCGCGACAGAAAATGTTTGATGTGGGCATTTTACCCGGCATGGGAAACAAACTTAAATCGCTTAGAAAAGCGAGATCTTGGACACATGACCAGGCTGCTGAAGCTATGGGAATGTCGCGGAGCGGGTTTATCAAACTGGAGCGCGGGGAGCGGCGGCTAACCCTCGACTACATCAGCCGAGCTGCAAAAGCATTCGACGTAAGACCCGCCGATGTGATCGATCAAGATATCGATGACGGCCTAAGCGAACTCATAGAGTTGTGGTCAAAAATGGGTGAGGATGAGAAGAGCCAGTTGCTGAATACGGCCAGGATATTCTCAGGCCGTATCAGAGCTGCGTAGCCTTAGAGGCGTGCGATGATGACGCAGGCCGTCTTGTGATTTATATCAATGTTCCAGTCTCCCCCATGCCGTGCCTTCATAGCCGCCCCAAGCTGCTCAGCATAGAACCGACACAGATCATCCTGTTGGTTCGCTTCGGCTGTTGATGGGACGGTTAGGGCTGCGGCGGCAGGGGCAATCGATTTAAGGAATATTCGCCTATTTTGCATCCATGTTTCCCCTGTGTAGGAATTTGTTCCTCAGTATGAACATTTCGAGAACAAATGCAACCGGGTCGCCTTACGGAATGCCTTCCATTAAATTTCGCCTACTGCCCATTTCCCTTTTTTCGCTCCTAGTGGGTTTCCACGACGGCGAAAATAGCGGCAAAACATGGGCGGGATATAGCGAATTCGGTATAGGAGCATGACAATTCACAGTCATAAACGCGACGTGATTAAGCGTTTTTAGGATAGAGGCTGCGTTTTGTGACGGGGGTGTAACAATACAGGATTTTTCTCTTTTCCGTCCTGTATCCTATAACTCTACTCAGAGCATAAAACCTAAAAGAGATAACCTTATTAGGTTAAGCCTTATTAGATTAGGTTTCATTTTTTGAAACTCGTACGGTTTCAGTTTTTGAAACTCTACGAGCCCGACCGCCTGTTTTTTTCCGCTTCTCACGCAGAGCGGCGAAGGCGTCTCCTGCCGGATCGTACGGCATCCTCATGGAATAGTGATTCAGCCCTTTCCGCCCTTTCGTGATGACGAGAAGGTTTTTAAGGGCGAGCTTATCCGTCGCTGATGTCACGGTCCTGATGCTGACCTGCATTTCCTTGGCGATGGTGTTTACACCCCACCACATGCGTTTGCTCCCCGGACTGATCTTGCTGGCGATAAAATACGCCACGCGGAAATCTCCGTGCGTCAGATCACGCCTCTCCACCAGGTAGTCAAGCCACTGCCCGCGTAGGGCGTAAAAGTTATCTTCAATCGATTGTTCCATTCCCCATGCATACACGTACCCCATTTTGGGAGCAAGAAATATTTCCCCACTTTGGGGTTTACATCTTCCCCAGAATGGGTAATATGAAAATCACACCAAGGCAGTCACGAAGAAGCACACGCCGATCTGACCGCCCTTCACGGAACCAAATGGGAGACGACGATGGCAGACTATTTCGAACGGCGCCTGAAACTTGACGCCCAAAAGGTAGCTGAGGCTTCCGGTAAAGTTGCAGACAGCATGGAGGTCAGGTTGGCCCTCATGGCTAAGTTTCACAGCGGCGAATGCACTCTGGAGCAGGTTCAAGCTGAACTTGCGGCGATCAAGCGAAACGCCAAGAAGAACGGCAAAATCACGCGAAACCAAGCCTACACGGGCCGTTACTAACCCCCTTCCACCACCCGCCCCATACGGCGCAATAGGGAATGATACCGATGGCACTTGAAATCGAATTTGGATTTGACGAACTGCAGATTACCGACTTCGACGCCGGTATGCTGCTCTACGGTACAGCCTATCTCCAGAGCGCTGGGGATGGCGACTTCATCGTCCAGTCAATCGAACTGGACGGCGGCCTGTGGCTTCACAACGTCCGTGAGGGTCAGACGCTGCAGGCTCTCATCTATCGCGCCATCGCTGCCACTCTCTACGACGAGAGTACGCCCTACGGCGCAAAGGCCGCGGAAGCTTGGGGCGAAGCATTCAACGAATACCACCAGCCGATTGATGACGATTACCAGTATCAGGCTTGGAAAGACAACCAGCTCGATGCTGATTTTATGGAGGCCGCGCAATGAGCGCCTACCGTCTTTCCGACCTCTCCGTTGCTGCGATTGTGGTCTTCGCAACGTTTTTCGCAGGCGCTTGCCTGATTGGAGTTTGAGATGGCAGATACAGCACATACGCCGGGACCGTGGGAAGTCGCGTACCTAGACCACAACGGACAGCGAGTTGTGCGAGCGGAACATATTGAGGTTTGCACTTGCTGGCACCACAGCGTCGGTTCCATCGAAAAAGAGATGGAGGCAAACGCCCGTCTGATCGCCGCCGCTCCAGAGATTCTAGCCGCGCTCAAGTCAGCGGCTGCCGCAATCGGTGACTGGTCCCGGCCTACTGGCGCAAACGGCATGACCTCAGCGAGCCTAAGCCACCCGCTCATGGTTGAGCAGCGCTTAGCCTATGACGCCATAGCCAAAGCGGAGGGAAGACAATGAGCTACCCAACGCCAGAACAGTTCCGCCAGCACGCCGCACACGCCCGCCAGATGGCATCGGCCTATTTGGCAGACGGGAACACCGTCAAGGCCGATCAGCGAAACGACGATGCAGAGTTTTACGAGGGCAGAGCCTATCTCGAAGAGATCCGCCTCTCCCGCCTCAACACACGGAAGGAAGCGGCATGACCTACATTTTCAAGGATGCACAAGCCGTCCGGACGCAGATCAACGCTCTGATCGCACATTATCCGGAGCTTGAGGAAGACGCCACACTCCTGGCTGACACGATCGACGGCGAAACCGAATTCGAGCGTGTTGCGGAGAAGGTCCTCGAATTCATCCGTGATGCCGAAACCCTCGCATCTGCAGTCAAGCAGCGCAAGGACGATATGGGTGAACGCCAGAAGCGATATGAGCGCCAAGGAGAGAGTGGCCGACGCATTCTAATGACGCTGATGAAGGCTGCCCGAACGGACAAGCTTGTTCTGACAGAGGCGACAATCTCGCTCACCAAGCCGCGTGACAGCGTGTCGATAACTGATCTTGACGCGCTCCCTCAAGGGTTCTTCCGCAGCGAGCGAAAGGCCCTCCCCAAGGAAATTCTGGCTGCGATCAAAAGCGGCGAAACAGTTCCCGGCGCCGAGCTTGTTACCGGCGAAGGTGGCGTTTCTGTGAGGACGAAGTGATGACCGATAACCTTGCCATGTGGAACCGCTTTGCGGACATCGACCCTAAATTCACAAAGCCTATTTCCGGCCGCGACTACGGCGGAACGTCTCCAAACCCGCAATACGTCATTCGCTGCCTAACCGAGTTGTTTGGTCCTGTCGGCAAGGGCTTCGGCTGGTCTGTTCTGGCTGAAGACTTCAAAGAGCTTGGCGGCACATATCTGCATTGGTGCCGGATCAAGTTCTGGTGGAAGGACGATGAAGGCGAACACGGCGTCGAGGAATACGGCCAGACCAAAGCCGCATATGTCACCAGCAAGGGGACGATGCGTGTTGACGAGGACGCCCCGAAAAAGAGCCTTACTGACGCCATTGTCAAGGGGGCCTCTCATATCGGCGTCGCGGCCAATATCTTCCTTGGCCGTTGGGACGATCAAAAGTACGTGGCCGAGGTCAACGAGGAATACCGGCGCGAGGAACGAGCTGAAGCTAAGCCAGAGCCCAAGCCAATCAGCGCCGCCGAGCAGAAGCGCCAGCTCGCCGAGATCGACAAGGATCTCCTTGACGCTCATTCAATCATCGACGTGAAGCGTGTTGCTGACATCTGGCAAGCTATAGCCGTTCGCGACGGCTGGTCACGCGATTACAAGCTGGCCGCGAAGACCAAGTTTGACGACGCTCGCGCAAAATTCACCGACCCGGTTGCCGACATTGAAGACGCCTTCCCAGGCTCTCAGGTCGTGGCAGAGCGAGTCTACAGCAACCTCCAGGCAGGAGAATAATCATGAAAGCTATCACTCTTGGCGGCACGGTCGGAAAAGACGCCGTGATGAGGCGCACTCAGGGCGGTGAGCCAGTTCTAGGCTTCTCCGTCGCTGTCGATGACGGATACGGCGAGAACAAGACCACGATGTGGTTTGACATTGCGTTGTGGGGAAAGCGTGGCGATGCGCTTGCCAAATTCCTGAAGAAGGGAACGAAGGTCTGCGTTACCGGCGAGTTCGGCCAGCGCCACCACGAAGGCAAGACATATTTCACCTGCCGCGCTTCGGACATCACGCTTATGGGAGGCGGGGAGAAGCAGGCAGCACAGCCAGCGACCGAGCGCCGGGACAGCTACGGCAATCAGCCGGCAAACTTCCGAGATGAGCTTGGCGGGGATGATATCCCGTTTGCTCCTGAATGGAGGTAGCTATGGCGACCAATAACCGCGTCATCGAGACCGAGCATGACAGAAACATGCTCATCCGTTTCATCGAAGGCCGAAAGCTTCCGTTCACGACGACAATCACGGACGGCAAGCACCGCACTACCCTCCAGAACCGGCTCCAGCGCCAGTGGATGGTGGAGATTGCGGCACAGGTCGGAGGCGAGACGCCAGAGGATGTGCGCGGTTATTGCAAGCTGGCTTTCGGCGTTCCGATCCTGCGGGCTGAGAATGACGCTTTCCGCGCCTCCTACGATGCGATCGTGAAGCCTCTCCCATACGAGTTCAAGCTGAAGCTCATGAAAGAGCCGTTTGACTTCGGCGTTACCAGGATCATGACGACGCGGCAAAAGACGGCCTACCTCGACGCGGTTCACCGACATTATTCAGAGCAAGGCATTGTTCTCACCAATCCAGACGATCTCAAATTCGGAAGGGCTGCAGCATGACCGACATCCAATCCCATTTGAAGCGATTCCCGAAAGCGAGGCCTTCCACGCTTGCCTTCATCGAAGCAAAGCGCGCAAAGACAGAGCAGCTACAGCGGGAAATCGAGGAAGCCAAGCGCAGCCAGAACTACCTGTTGCTTATCGCCGGCAAGCTCAAGACGCTGGCAGTCAAGGCGCGGGAATTGGTGCAGTAGCATGGCCCGAACCGAGTTCTCCAAGAAGATACGCGCTCAAGCGTTCCTACGCTGCAAAGGCTTCTGTGAGGGCTGCAACGCGCATCTGAAGGTTGGTGAGGGCGAATACGACCATCGCATTCCTGACGCTCTGGGCGGCGAAGCGACACTGGATAACTGCCAGGTTCTTTGCGTTCCGTGCCATCGAGGCGTCGGGGCCAAGACAGCGCAGGACGTGAAGACAATCGCCAAGGTCAAGCGCATTCAGATGAAGCACAACGGCTCATGGAAATCAACCGGGCCGAAGATTCAAAGCCGAGGCTTTCAAAAGAGGACGTATTCATGACGGAAATTATCAAGCCGGGGAAGCCTGAACGCAATCGGAAGATCAAAACCACGTGCCGGAAGTGCGACTGCGTTTTCACGTTTACCGCTTCGGAAGCTGATTTGGTTTCTGACCAACGCGACGGGGATTACTACGCAATCAATTGCCCGATGTCTGATTGTGGAAACCGCTGCTCGGTGCAGAAATGACCAATATCCCCGCCCTCATTGATAGTATCGACCGTGCAACAGATGACTTCTTCGCCAAGGAGAACGGGGCAATCCTCGTCAAACGGGAAGACGCCATCGCGCTTGTATCAGAATATCGGAAGCGTTCAATCTCTGGCGTTGCCCCGCTGGCGTGGGTGGTGTGGTGCGACGGATGGCAAGCACACACGCCGTTCGGGTCATACACCGTCGAGCCTAACAGCAGGGCGAGCGGCTGGCTGTGGCGATATTGTTTCGATGAGGTGTACGACGAAGACAGCTTCTCTTGCGACGACGCTGACGAAGGTAAGTCGCTCGCATGGGCTCACTGGCTTGACCGCGTTTCACCGGTAGTTGCAAAAAGACCCGTCCCGGCGCACGATATAGCTGACCAGCTTCGCTATTGGGCAGAGAACGACGTTCTCGAGATAGGTCGGCGCGAACCTCACATGTTCGATGTTCATGACGCCGAAAAATGGGCTGGCCTCATGGAGCAAGGGGCAGACGAGATCGACCGTCTTCGCGAGGCTCTAAAGCCATTCGCCGCTCTTGCCACAGAGTTCATGGACGACAGCGATATTCCAAGCAAGGCAGACGATCGGACGGTTTGGGGGTTCAATGAACACGACCTGACCTATGGAGATTTCCGTCGCGCCCTTTCCACCCTCCGCGCTCTTCAAGCCAAGACAGGGGATAGAACAGAATGAGAGAGCTTTCGGAAAACGCTCGAATTGTTGCCGGATCGACGTTTGGTTTTTCGCCGGAAGCGTCTCTCCGCTATCAAATGGTCCAGAGCGTCCCGTCTCCAGAAATGCAGGATGCGCTCGATGAGCTGGTAGCCGCTGGCATCGTCATTCGCGACGATGAGCCTCACGGCCCCGTAAAATACACCGCGTCTCGCGATTTTGATTTCTCGGAACTCAGAAAAGAGGCCGCGAAGAGAATGCTCGACGGCACTTCGCCATCGATCCGCGTCTTCGTTCCCGCCTCCCTCCCTCCCCAGAAGGACAGATAGATGACAGACAGCAAGCCTACAGAGGCGATGGTCGAAGCGTACCGGAAGGCAAAGGACGAAGCGGCCGGTTGGTGCGGCTGCTACGATAGCGACGAGAACCGACACTACATCGTGAAGGGCAACGAAATTGTCTGGGAGAAGATTTCAGAGGACTATGACGCGGGACATGCAGCCATGAAGTCCGTGGTTCGCCGCCTACGAGATGTTCACGCCCTCTCCGCCGCCCTTGCTCAGCCAGGACTGCCGACTGAGAATTGCTGCAAGTGCGGTCGCATCATCGACACGCGGGAAATCTCGGAAGGGGGAGATACATTCGGAGAAGCGCTGGAGGATGGTCGCTGGACTTGCTCAATTGAATGCTGGGAAGCAATTGTAGACCCGGAAGCCCTCGCGCTACCGCTACCAGTTCAGGAGCCGGTGGCGAGCACCCACGAAGAACGGATTGCTCTAGCCAAGGCGTTGTCTTGGGATGTCACCGAAATCTCCCCCGACGATGTGAAGGGCATTCTTGCCGAACTGGCGAAAAGCGGCTTTAGGCTTGCACCCCTCCCCCCCTTTCCCAGCATACCGGAAGAGAAGGGAGGGACAGCGGAGAGTGTGGAGATTGCCCGTCTTCGTGCCGCTTTGAAATCGGCAGAGGAAGAGTTGAGCCGGATCGACTGCGAAGGCGTCACAGAAACACGAAGCATTGTTGATGCGTTCGAACGGGCAAAATTCTTCGCGTCTCGAAGCGCAGCATCAATCCGCGCCGTCCTCGCCTCTCCCACAGTGAAGGAGGGATCGACCGATGTCTGATCTTGTCGAACGCCTGCGCGGACAGCCTACAGAGCGCACATATGACAGTGTCGGCCGCTCCTACGACTTCCCGAAGCACCTTGTCGATGAAGCCGCCACCGAGATAGAGGCCCTGAGACGAGAACTCGCCGGCCTGAAAGAATATGCGGCGGAAAAATCGAACCAGCACGTCGCAATGCTGCGAGAGAACCAGGAACTGCGATCCGAATGCCAGCGGAAGGATAAGCTACTGAAGTTGGCGGTGGACCAAATCAAGCGTTGGCTTGACCGTCCAAGGAGGGAAGCCGAATGACAACCAAAGTCACCGATCTTGAGAAGTTCAGCCTTGAACACGTCTGGCGCCCTTACTTGACGCTGGTGATGGAGGAACAGCACCTCACGTCTCCGCCGATGTCGCTTGACGATACCGCCGCCAAGCTTCGCGAAGATACCCCGTGGAGCCGCCATGTCCTGTCACGGATAAAGGCTATCGGCTTTCGCATCCCGTCCTATGTCAATCACCCACTCGCAGACATTGTCCGGTCTCTCGGCCGCGCCGCTCTCAGTGACGATAAGGAGACGCCATGACAGCCTCGACCGAACGCGCGGAGTTGGATGAACAGAAGACCGAACGGTTCAACATGTTCATGTCGCCTTCGGAGATGAAGGCAATCGAGGATTGGGCTTGGGAAAACCGCATCCGGTCGAAATCGGAGGCGGTAAGGCGACTTTGCCAAATCGGTCTAGACGCCACGAAAGGGCTAATCCACTCGAAGAGGAGTAGCGAATGACAGGTTCGGTGGATATCGGGGACGATGATCCGGTAACGCTTGATGAGGCTTGCCGCTTGTTCTTCCGTGGCATCCTGACAAAATCGGCCTTGCGCACCGAAGCGCGAAGGGGGAATCTCGAAATCATTCGGATTGCCAACAAGGATTTTGTCACTCACAGCGGAGTGAAAAGGATGATCGAAAAATGCCACAAAAGCGAAAACCGCCAAGGCTCTATCTCAGGACGGACACTGACGCCAAATCCGGCCGCACAACCTCAACCTGGATCATTCGGGACGGTTCAGCCAATGTCCGCACAGGATGCTCTGAGGGAGAGGTTGAACAGGCCGAAGCCAAATTCCGCCAATATCTCGCAGAAAAAGTCCAGCCACAACGGAGCGGTTCTTCAACTTCCACAACGATAGGCGATGTTCTTATGGTTTACCTCGATGAAAAATCATCGGGGACATCTGTGCCTAGAGAAACTGAGGCCCGCATCAAGCGCCTCAATGAGTTCTTCGGCGCAAAGCTCATTTCCGATATCCGAGGGAAGCTATGCCGGGAATACGCTGAGAAGCGCGGCACAGAGGCAGGGGCAAGGCGCGACCTCGAAGTCCTCAGGGCCGCCGTGAATTACTACCACGGCGAATATACCCTCGACATGGTGCCGAAGATCACCCTCCCCGATAAAAGTATGCCCCGCGAACGCTGGCTTACTCGCCAAGAGGTCGCAAGGCTCATCAGGGCGGCAAGGCAGGTCGGCAGATGCCAGCACATCGTTCGGCTGCTGCTTGTCGGGGTTTACAGCGGAACGCGCCTATCGGCCATGCTAGGGCTGCAATGGATGCCAAACACCGTGAGCGGATGGGTGGACCTTGACGCGGGCGTCATGTACCGGAGGGCCCTAGGCGAAAGGGTGGCGCACAACAAGCGCAAGACCCCTGTGAAAATACCTCCTCGCCTCCTGCGCCTCCTGAAATACTGGAAAGCTGCTGACGAGAAGCGTGACATTAAGGAAAAACGGAAGCAGCCAACACTGCACGTAATCAACTATTTTGGGGATAAGGTCATCAAGCCGCACAAGGCGTTTAGAGCCGTCAGGGCGAAGGCTGGGCTTGGGGAGGACGTGACACCGCACATCCTTAGACACACGCGGGGAACGTGGTTGGCGAACGCCGGTATCGACGTTCAAGAATCGGCCGCTTCACTCGGCATTACGTCAGATGAATTCGAGCGGACATATCTGCACAACCATCCTGATTTCCAGAAAAATGCCGCAAATGCGTTCTGAAACTGTGCGGAAACTGTGCGGGGTAATTATTCCCAGGTCCTGAAAGCCTTATAATACTGGTCGGAGTGAGAGGATTCGAACCTCCGACCCCGTCGTCCCGAACGAGGGTTCGGCGCTCAAGGTCCAGCATTTCCGGGCTTCTTCGGTGGTGCTAGGCACTGTTTGTTCCAGTCCTGTTCCGCCAAGCTGTGCGGAAGCTGTGCGGAATTGCCGATGTTCTCACTCGTCGGCTGGCTTGCCAAACGCACCCGTTTGTGCCTATATACCCTGCAGCACAGGAGGCACACAATGACGGCTGGAATAACCAGGGACAAGCGGGTCCCAATCATGTTCTCCGCGGAGGAGCTTGAGATGATTGACGACTGGCGGTTTGCAAACAGGATAGGCACCAGAGCAGAGGCTGTCCGACGTCTGGTAAGCTCTGGGATGGTGAAGAACATCAAGCAGATGAAAGACGCCCGTGGGGCTAAAGCGATGGACGTAGATGAGTGAGGGGCGCAAGAATTCCGACCAATACCTCCTCAGGTTCCCAGATGGAATGAGGGAAAGACTTCGGATTGCCGCCGAAGCTAACAACCGATCAATGAATGCTGAGATCATTTCCAGGCTTGAGCAGACCTTAGATCATGGGGAAGATGATATTACGTCGCTGCTGCAAAAAGCATTGAGATTAGCCACTGCCCCACCGAAGTCGCCAGATTGACAGACAGCCGAGGGCGATGGCTATTCCTTATTATAAGCGTCGATGAGCTTGCGGGCCTTCCCCATGCAATACCAGGAGGACGCGGAACTGATGCACCAGGCGGCGATCAGGTTTTCCGTGGTCTCCGGCCATTCGAAGAAGTGCAGGACGATATGGCCGAAGATATACCCGCCTATGAGCGCGACCACCGTACGGCGGAATGCTCCAGTGCGGGAGCGAGGCGGATCGAATACCAGGGCCAACAGAGCCCCGGAGACGATTCCGATCAGCTTAGCGGCGAGGCTTTCGCCTATCATTTACGGACCCTGTGCCAAGGATCCGATGCACGAGCCTGTCGAAGAGAATTATGAGAACCGCGAGGATGGAAAAGCCAATGGCGCCCATAATAATCTCCATCGGCCTTGATCCTGTCCATAAAGGCAGTCCTGCCGATGGTCACGAGCGCCGATGCGTTTATCAATTCAAGCATTGATGCATAAAACCATGACGGAACGTTAATGTGTAAAGTATGAGTGGAGAAGAAATACACGACACTGACGCCTACAGATATCTTGTAGAGGACGTAGAGATTTAGCTCCCAGCGCTCGCGAGCCCCTGCGAATATCGCAAGGCACACGGCGGCATCTGCGAAGAACGTGAAAGCCGGATGCCACGGAAGCCCCATGTTCCAATAAATGCTGGATGCGGCACACGACGCGGCGCCAACCGAGATCCACAGCCACGCGCGAGGCAATCCCCGCGCGATATAGGCCGTGATTAGGGCGCCGATGGAGAGGATGATCTCGAAATCGTTCATTACCTACCTCCACCGCCTAGTACGGTAATCCCGCCTGCAGAGGCCGGCGTAGGAAGGTCGCAGTCGTTCTTGATGCACAACGCCGTCTGTTTGGCGTGGAGCAGCGCAGCGGCCTTGGCGGCGGCGGCAATCATGCCTGGGATTTCGCGGGCTTCCGCAGCGATTGTCTTCGCCTCGATAACCTTCGTCACCATTCCAGCCTTGATGCCGAGTTCCGTGATCCTTGCATTCTCCAGAGCAGCCTTATAGGCGAGCGTCAGGTATTTATCGATCTTGGCTTGGGCGGCGGCGCCTTTGATTGCTATTTCTTGCATCGACTTCATGCTGGGTCTCCGATTATGGGTGTTGAATTTGTTCCGGCTCCGATGATGCAGGCAACATCAGGTTTGATGGCAATCAGTGTCCATGAACCAGACTTTCCGGAAAGCAGCAGTAGAACAAGAGGTTCCGTGCCAGAGTGCTTGCCGAACCAGATTTCCGTTTCCTTGGCGCTGCCCTTGATGGCGCCGATCACTTCTCGACGGGGACCGCAGAGCATTTGCTGCGGTTGTTGAGCGTGCGCCGGCCATGCGAGCAGCCAAAATAAAAGGGCTGTGAATAGCCCCAGGATGACGAAGAAGTAGATTTTGAATTCACGGCTCATCTGCGTAATCCTTTCAAAATCGTTTCGCCGGCCTTCCCGATGAAGAGGGAGCCGATGATTGCGCCTATCCAGGGATCGAGCGAGGGTGGCAGGGCGGCAATCGACCAACCCTGCGGGAATGCACAGGAGCGGCACCATAGGACGCTGTAGACGCACACAGCGGCGAACCAGAAGCCGACAGGGATATAGAACAGCAGAGGAGCCCAGCCCCATTGCGAGGTCTGCACGCGGGCCAGCTGCTCGACATAGGCGGAAACCGTCTTGTTTCGGATTTCCTCGCGGGCCGTCTCGTTGTCTACCTTGTTGTCAATCGTGGACAGAATGCGATCGAGCGGGCCTTTGAAGAACGAAAGCAGCAACGCCCACATCACGCGCCTGCCAAATCCGTCTTGTCGCTTGCGACCTTCGCAATCGCCTTGTTTGCCTCGTTGATCCGGTATCGATCGACAAGCCACCAGATGAGGACCGCGAGATTTGCGGCAGCACCGACAAATGCCTCAGCCGTGCCGTCGTCAAAGATGCCGCGTGCGATGAGCATGCCCCCGACAATCTGCGCGATCTGGCGAATGAGCGGGATGAAAAGATCAATGTTCATGACGATTTCCTGTTGAACATGGAGAGGACGGCAGACCAGAACGCAGCCCATCCATTGGGCGGGGGCGGATCAACCGTCTTTTGCAGGCGTGGATCTGGCTTCGTACTGTAGTTTGTCGAGCCAGCGGCGACGGTGATCTGTCCAATCGTCGCGCCGCCCTGCTCAAATTTAACTAGGCTAGAATACCGAGCCTCTCTCAGCGCGGCTTCGAACGCCTTACCGTAGGTATCGATATGCCCACCATTCACGGCCATGTCGCCGTTGATGATCGCGCGCGAGGCGTAATACCGATAGGACATGACCAGCGGCGATTTCGTCACCACCTGATCGTAGTCGGACAAGCGCTTGCCGGTGAACGTGCCCTTGATCATACCGTCAAAAAGGATTCGGACAGCTGTTTCCATCTCAAGAGCCTTGTCTGGGTTTCCCTCTATGCCGGCTCGGCGGTAGTTGTCCCTGCCAGTTATTTGAGGAAGGCCACGACCACGGAAGAGCCATCCGTCATTTGGGCCGGCATTCCCCATCCTGCCGCCATAGACCTTGTTGGCGAGCTTCTGTGGGCTGTTGGCGAAGGGCTGCGCGCTGGCAAGTGTCGGGAAGCGACCTGGCCACACCTGCGTCAGGCGTTTGGCCGAATAGTTCAGGTTCTCTTCGACCGGCTGCATCTTTCCGCCTGTCTCGTGGTAGACCTCGGCAAAGACAGCCGCGAGGTGGAACAGGCTAACGCCTCGGTTTTCACCTTCCGCCAGGATGGCTTCGACGCCCTCGACCTGGTCCTGAGATAGAGACGTGCCAAAAACACCGCTGCCCCGTTTCCGGAGAGCGGCATAAAATGCCGATCGGTTCATGGTTCACCTTGGGTTGAGTTTAACGGAAAAGTGGTGTTAGGGTGCCGGCCCGCGCTGCGGAACGGAGAGGACAAAAATGGAAATTCAGAAAATCCCAGAGATGGGCGGGCGGCGCATTGGAGAATTTCTCCGCAAGAACGCGGCAGAAGCGCCAGCCAATACCAAGATTGTTGAGTTAGGAACGTGGCTTGGAGCCGGGACCGCGCAAATGGCAACGGGCCTTCTGTCTCGCCAAGACAGCCACGGCATAAAAATTCACACCTTTGATAGCTTCAATATCTCCGCGAGCAGTGCAGAGAAGGCTAGAAATCAGGGCGTTGAATTCAATGAAGGCGACGACACATTGCCCTGGGTTCGGGACGCGCTACAGCCATTTGAGCCGCTTATCGAATTTCACAAGGGAATGCTGGACGACAAGACGACATGGACAGGAGAGCCTATCTCGCTCTATGTCGATGACGCGACTAAGTACCCATATACGTTCTATCTTTGCCTGAAGAAGTTTGGCCCCTCGTGGATTTCTGGCAAGACGGTCGTCGTCCTGATGGACGCGCTGATTTATCTGAAAAAGAAGGATCTGCCCGCAAAAAACCTTGCAGACCTGCGCATTCAGCACGAATTCGTGACCGAACGTCCGGATAGCTTCACTCCGTTGACGGAATTGAGCGACACCTCAGTCGCCGCCTACCGATACGAAGGCGGTGTGGATTTTGACGCTCTCAAGATGCCCTTGTCTCCAAATAAAAGGCGCGAGTTAAAGACATCCCGCATTTGGGCTTGAAGTCGTTATCCTATATGCTCGACATGAAGACGGTTGTAGCCGCTCGAATGGGCCATTGATATGGTCCTCTCCATCGTGGCAATATGGCTCATGGACACTTTAACAACGCCACCGGGAGGGATATTCAGAACAATCTCGCCGTGCTGGCTGGCGTTGTTACCGAACGGTTCTTCGGTCCCGCTTGAGGCTATGGTCGCAAGCCAGTCGCCGGCGCCGTCGCGGAGCTGGAGTTTTACGCCCCAGCCGGCGCAATAGCCCGATACGCTGAACTTATGCAGACCGCCCGTTTTGGCGACAAAATTGCCGTTTTCGATCATGGCAAGGTCGCCATAGCGGGCGCTGTATGGGATGTCCGTCAGGGAATTTGGGGGAAAAGTCATTGCCGCGGCGCCTGTCGCGTAGACGAAAGAGCCTGGGCTTTGAGATTGGTATAGGCAGGATCCGGTCTGAGACAGGGCATAGACCGATTCCCATCCCGCTTTGACAAGGGACGATCCGGAGAAATGCACGCCATCGAACGTCGCAAGCGTGCCGATCATCGCCATTCCGCACCGAGAATCCGCCGCTGCGATTGCTCGTAGGGAGGTATTTATTTCAGGCGTGAGCGGGCCGGTTTCGGAGACGACAAGCGGTGTTGAGCCGTCAATAATGCCATCTGCATCCATCTGGTCGATAAGGGCGTTCCATTTAGCAGCGTAATATGCCGCATAGCCATTATCGGCGGAACCTTGATTCCAGAGAAACCAATCGACGCATGAAACACCGGCAGCGTTGAGAACTGCAAGCAAGCGGGCGTACATGGGCCCCGTCACAAGGCTATTGTGCCATTGCTTGATAGACTCCCCGCCCCGGCCGACGATGATCAAGCGAACCTGCTCCCCCGTCAGCCTTGCTAGGTAGTTCGCCGCCTGTACGCCTTGATTGTTGTTGCCCTCGAAGAACGGGGCTGCATTGCGGTTTGGTATTACCCAGGCATTGCCGAGGCCGTCTAGGTCAATGCGGTTCGTTTCGTTGTTCCACACCTTGACGAGTGGGGAGATGTCCCAAGTGCCGCCCGTACCTTGGCCGACACAGTTCGACTGTCCAGAAAATAGTATTGTTATCAACGTTTGGACCTTTTTACACTGAAATATAGGAGCCGGAAATGAGAAGAGTGCCGGCCGTGTCCATTGCGACGGATCCTGCTGCCGCGCCGGTCGAAATGGTCTGCAATGCAAGGGTGCTTGCCGTGCCAAATGTACACTTCAACGTGTTGGAGAATGTGAGGTTTTCCGCGAAGATCGAGAACACATCATTCAGCGGCGTGCCTCCGTTGAAAGGCAGACCGGCGATGCGCATGTTTCCGGTTCCGGTATGTGCGGTCCAGACCAGCTTAATCTTGATATGCACCAAGTCTCCGGTCCCTGTGCCAAGTTTGACATATGAGCCCTCTTGCGTCGTATATGTCCCAGAGCCTGCCAGGGTTGTGCCTGTGATCGTTGGGGTAAACGTGCCGGATGAGACCAAGGAGATCGTGCCGCTCGCATCCGGGACCGTCAGCGTGCGCGTATTTCCGGCCGTGATACCGCCAGCCGAAAAGGCTGCGACCCGCGTCTGGTCGCCGTTGTCCTTGATGGTAAACGTGCTATCGATGACGTTAGCGCCGCCTTGGAAGTCTTGGGGCTGTGTCCACGACTGGGAGAGGCTGAGAAGCGCAAACGTTCCGCTGGCGTCTGGAGCCGTGTAGACGCGGGTTGTCGCCGTCGTTATCCCGACGCCATCGAAGCGGAATTTCTTGGTCGTGTCGGATGGGTCGCAGAAACTCCATGTGTCGTTTACGGGAGCGACGCCCTCGTCAACGTCGGCAATCTGCTTCATGACCGTCCGGAGCGCTCCATCGAAGTTCGACACGGCATTCGAGCCTTGGATGCCGATGCCCGCGATGTCGGTGTTATTTGATGCCGTGGTGTCCCACGACCTGACGTTGTCTTTGGACATAGCTTAATCCTGATTTTGGGGAGGGGTTACCAGAGGCCGGGAAGGTCATTGTCAACGACATTGCGAACTTGCTCGCTTTGGTTGTACATGTCCCTTCCTTCGCGGCTGAGGGTATCTCTTGTCAGCCGTTTTCCGCCGTTGTTTGACGACTTGCCTTGGGCCGGTTTTGGGGCGGGTGGGTAGTACGTCCGAGCGCCAATATTCTTACCAAGAAGGCCACCAGCCAGAGCGCCGAGGGGGCCTAGCACGATGCCACCAAGAAGCCCGCCGCCCACAGCGCCAAGGGCCTTTTGTGCCCCTAGACCAAACCTCACCCTGTCGGCCAACGCCTGATCTGCGGCCAAATCTCTCGGCTGTGCTTGTGGGGATAGAAGGCCAGCATTGAGAGCTGGCGCCGCTTGTGCCGCTTGCGTGTCTTGCGGTTGTACAGAAAATTGTGGCACAGCCTCCGGCGCTTCCACCTGAGCCACCTCTTGCGGGGCTGGCTGGGTCGTGACCGGCTGTGCGTTCCACGGTGCAGGATTCTGCAGCCCCATCCGTTCGGCCGCAGTCTGGGGCTGCGCTTGCGCGGAAACATTAATGGCGCCCGGCTGCTGCTTTTGCGCGTTCAGCCCGTCAATCATGCGCTGATAGGCAACGTCCTGAGACAAGAGACCGGCCTGTACTGGAGCGGCTTTCCCAGCCCCATACGAGGCGTATTGATCAGCGATTGACATCGATGGGGTTGTCTCCTGTTGTGGCGTCACGGCTGCAAACGGGTTTTCCCAGTTCGGGCCGCGAGGATCAGCGAAAGCGCTGGCCGCGGTAGGCGTGGACTGCGAGAGAAGGCCGGAGTTGACCGGAGGCAAATCACGGCGCTCGATCGATCCAGACGGCTGAGCGTATGCTGCCAACAGGCCCTGTTCCGGTCGTGGTTCCGGCGTCGGTGCGTTGTTGATCACCTGCATAATGCCGGTGGTCTGGTTTTCCTGCAGCGCTGACGGGTCTACGATATTCCCCTGCGCATCGAACGCCTTCCCGACGCGGAACCCCTCGACGCGCTGCATGCTGTCAAGCATCGCCTCGCGCTGGGCGTCTGTCAGGCTTGAAAGCGGAGTGTCGATCGGTACGCCGACATCGCGAGCGACACGGCGATAATACCCCTTGGTGTTGTTCTCGTTGGGCGGCGCATATCGAGATATCGCATCGCTAAGCGTTCTGTCGGCGTATGAAGGTGACGAGAAAAGGAGGCTGGATTTTGCAGCTCGACCCGCTTCATAAGAGGGGAAGACGGCAAACTCGCCATCATCTCCGATAGCCCCATGTCTCTTTGCATAATCGCTCGCGCGAATGTTCCCAGGGTTGTTGTTGCGCCAGTTTCTGTTGCCTCTGAACGTATATGTGTTACCGTCATCGGCGCGAACACGCGTCCAGCCCGGACCCGCCGCGATAACTTCACGGATTTCCATGCGACACCTCGTATTGAGCTTTTTGTTGATCGCGTCATCGGCTGCGGCCGAAGATGTTGGGGCGCTTAAGCAGCGGTACTACGATGTGAGAGGAGACTGCCGTGAAGGGATGAGACCCGATGGACGGCAGCTAACCACAGAGGAAAGCGACAAAGCCTGCGCTGAATTGCCGAAGCTTAGCGAGAAACTTCAGGCGGATGGCTACTGCTGGGATAATGCAGAACTTATTTGGGACGAATGCCCGCTGGTAAACTGAGATAACCCGCAATATTCGATGGCTATCGTCCGTACATTTGTTCTTGCTGCTCATGCAGCCTTTTGGCGTAAGCGTCTGCATCTTGCGGGGTTCTGAATTTGCCTAGATGCTCGCCGGTGGCGTGATACAATGCGATTGCACCTTCATCGGTCAGAAGGTTGCCGCTCTTTGAAACCGTAGGGATGAGAATTTCTTGTCCATCTTCATTGAACGACATTGACCGGACTGTGCTATAAGAGCCGTCGTCGTTCCTAACTTTTGGTCGCTTTGCGAGGTCAAGATTCCCAGGCTCAATCAATCCAGACGCGCCACCCGCCTCATTGGCTGGACTGCTATTCTGACCTTCTGCACTCCCTTGGTCGCGCTGCTCTGGCTGTGCTGGCACGTTTCTCACGAGAGATATCGCTTGGGTGATCTGTTTAGCGATCGCAGGCGCACCCGATTCCGCGGCAAGCTCGATGCCGAGAATTTCAGCACGAGATTTGAGAAGCGCTGATGTCTTCACCCCTGGGTTAACCGCAGCCTGTTCGTAAGCCTTGGCCCATTGAGCGAGTTTGCGGGCGGAAACTGGCTTGGACATGGCGCTCGATAGGACGCGGCTACCGACAAGCGCAGATATCGTTGTTGTAGGCTCGGCGAGGAGCGCATAACCGCCTGCACCCGTCATGGCAGATTGAGCCGTGCCGGATGGGTTGGCGAACTGATTGAGTTGCTTGAACCGACGCGAAACAGTGGCAAGGTCGTCAAGAGACGACGCCAGATCATTCTTTCCGGTCGTGCGAAACAGCATATGCTTCCCGGTCTTGGACATCTTCCCGTAGGAGGTCAGGAAGAGGTCCGGAGAAAATTTACCGTCCTTGCTCCGGCCCATCTTGGCGACAACGGCAGACGAAATTTCATCCCACGCATCTTTCCCAACTGCGCCACGGACCTTCATTAGCCCGCTCTGGTCAGCGCGTGATGTCGATCCGGCCATAGCTTCGATCTTAGAAAACAGACCCTCGTCCGACGTTTGCCTTCCGAGGATTTTCTGGAGGTCCGATCTTTCGGAGAATTTCTTGGCTGCGAAGGTGTTTGCCTTCTCGAAAGCGGCCAGTGCCTCATCTCCGCCCGACCGTTTAACCGCCGTGCGAAGATCATCCGTCAAGGCACCGTAAATGCTCTTGATTTCCTTCTCCGATACGCCAGAGGCCGCAATCTTGGCGGGGTCGTCAACAAATTCTCCAATTGCAGTTCGGAGGTTCTTTATACCCTCGTAGTTGAGGCCCTCTTTCGCCTCGATCGCGCGTTGGACAAGCTGCACAGCCTGACTGTTTCCGGCAATCTTCGCGTTGTCACGACGCGATAGAATTTCACCGACAGTGCGAGAGGTCTCTGACAGGGGGGTGACAACATTGGGCGTGACGAGTTTGTCAACCGTATCGTATCGGGCGCCAACTTTGCCAGGAAGGACTTCTTTCGCATGGGTGGTAATCCCCTCACGAGCGGCGGAACCGGCGCTTGCAACACTGCCAGAGCCGTACCCCTGCTGAATTCGGGTCGCGGCGTCGTCAAGCTGCGTGATGGCCTTTTCGGAAGCCTTGCGCAGCGGCGTTCCGCCAATCGGAACATTCGCTAGGGTCTTTCCTGCCTGTTGGATAGCCACGCGGTCAGAAGTAGCAGCGCGAGGCATATCCACTCCAATACGCCGTGAAGCCTCGGCCACCTGCAAGCCCTCTGGTTTCGGTCGCGCGACAGTCTTCGTTGTTCCAGCCAGACGAGAAGCAGGAGAAGCAGGCGACATCCAGAGAGCCGCATTTAGACCCTCTCCTATCGCCTCTTGCGTGACATGACCGTCAGGCCCCATAACTTGGAGTTCGCCGCTATAGGCTCGCCCTGGGGCCGTTACAGCCTGTTTCCCGCTTTCGAAAGCACTCTGCAAAATTCCCGGCACGGCAAAGCTGATCTCACCCGTCGCCAAATCCTTGCCGAGCGGCAGAATGGTGGAGCGCTGGTAGCCTTCGGCTTTCGGCTGCTCGACGGGCGCGGCTTGCGGCACGGCTTCCGGAAATTTGGACGCAATGAGGCTCTTGATCTGCTCTTTTGGCATATCGTCGGGGAAGCGGACTTCCGCGCCGTCTGGCATCCGGACAACAGGCATCAGAACCTCACTGCTTGAAATAGTCGGTGTAATCGATCACGGCGCCAGAAGGCGCTGGATTGGCGCCGGTCTGTGTTCCGAGTCCCTCGATATCCCGGCGCTTCTGTTCAATGAACGCCTTGAGGACCGCTTGCTTTTCGGATGGAGACTTATCTGGGTCTCCAAGGGTAGCGCGTAGGGTTTCGCCTTCCTTTTGTGTGAAGGCCGCGCCGAAGGTATCGCGGAGGAGCGGGAGAACCTGGTTGTCAACGATGGCAATGTATTCGGCGCGAGCTACCGCTGCGTCTCGCGGTGCCATACCAAGCTGTTTTCTTCCGGCATCGACAAGCTGACCAGTGGCAGTATATGTCGCATCTTCCGACAGGTCGTCTAGTTTTTTCACGACAGTTTCTAGCCCTGGCATCTTGCTCGTTAAGCTGCTGTATGCGCTGTCGGCCTCGCCAAGCGCCTTACCTTCTGCCTTCTGCCGCTCAGCTCCAGACAGGTCTTTTGGTATCTGCCCGACTGGCTGGCGGGTGATCGGATCGAGCAAAACGAAATGTGTTCCAGCGTCAAGCTTTATCGGCTCCTTTGCGAGCGATACCCCATTAGGCAAAGCGGTCTGCTTTGACGTGCCGCCCTTGCTAAGTTGCAGGATAACTGGGTTTCCCTGTGCATCCACGCCGTATTGCGGGTTGAGGCCGTATTCGGCGTCCTCGCCACCGACACCAGCAGGCGGGGAAACCCACGAGCCGCTGTCTACATTGTAGAGGTTTTTGCCAACCGCCATGAAATTGTTCTTCGGCTTCTGCGCCTCGAGTTTTTGCTGATAATGCAGTTTGAACGCATCGCCACCCGTCAAGGCGCCAGACTCGACAGCCTGCGCCAGTTCGGGGTTTGCCTGACGGAGCAGTTCCAGCGTCTTGTTCTGCTTGCGAGCCTGCATCAGCCCTTGCACGCCGCCCGCCATCTGCTCTGGGGCTGTGCGCCCGCTGAGAAGGCCAGCGCCTGTGCTCATCAGCGTGTCAGAGTTATTGCGCAGGAAGTCCAGAAAACCGGCCATGTGGACCTCCTTAGATGAATGAACCGAAGCCGCCGAGCGCGGTCGCGCCGTAGCCAAGTGCGGTTAGAAATGGATTCTGGCCTGGCTGCGATTGCGTCGTAGTGCCGCCCATCTGACCGGCACCCGATGCAACGGCGTTCAGGCGGGCAATCTGATCCCAAGGCGCTTGCTGCTTGTCGTTGAAGAGGCGTAGCTTGTCGTTCATCTGGCGCGTTGCCAGATCCTCGTCCATCGCGCCAATCTGCATGAGCGACTGCGCCGGCTGCTGGAGGCCAGTATAGGCCGTGCCGAGGTTGCCGATTGCCTGTTGGCCGAGCCCTGCCCTTGCGCTGTTCGCGTTCATCATGTTGCTGATGGCGCCCTGTCCGAGGCCCGCAATACCAGCATTGACGCCCATCTGGGTATTGACGCCCGTCTGGCCCATGTTGAACAGGTTGCCGGTTGCCGCGTCCTTGCGGTTCTGCCAGTTGTTGTACTCGTTTCCGACCATGCGCGAGGTAAGGTCGCCTACTTCGCTTGCGAGATTGCCCTGATGCACCCCGCCGCCATAGCGACCAGCCCCGCCCGCGCTCATGTTGACGGAATCGCGCGCCGCCCCCTGCGCCTGCTGCAAGACCTGCTGAAACGCCGGGTTGGCGTTGATGTTAAACGCCCCATTCGCGGTCGCCTGCGTGTTCCTCAGAGCGTTCTTCTGGTAGTCGTTGAATGGGTTGTTCTGCAGCTTGTTATAGCCTGCCAGGGCGTCCCTGGTCGCGCCATTGTAGCCGCCGTTCCCAACGACATTGCCATATGTGCCGAGCGCCGCCTTCATCGGGTCGTTCAAGCCGCCCTGTCGAAGGATATCCTTATATTCGCCGGTCATTTCCTTGCCGAACGCGCCATTGGCAAGCGATGCAATCTGGCCCATGCCCTGCTGGGTATGGTTAGACCACGGAACAACGGTCGAGCCGGAATAATATGAGCCGTCCTTGTCGGCCTTGAACAGCTTCTGAGCCTCATTCAGGCCGAGTTTCAACGCCGGCTGCGCAGCCTTCCACGGTTCGGACGTGGCCTGCGTCGTGGTCTTGTTGCTGCCACCGCCAAAAAGATTGCCTAACCAGCTCATGGCGCTATTCCTTAACTTAACGGGAAATTCTGAATGAAGATGAGGGTGACGCGCACGTTAGCGGCGCCCTTGACGCGGATTTCATCCCCCCGCAAAAGACGTAGAGGGATATCCGAGACAATCTCCGTGCTGTTCGCAGCGACCGACTTTTGCCAAATCATGTGTTCCGTCGTGGTCGCGAAATTGTACCAATAGAGGTCCGTCGTCACCGCGCCGGCCGTCGCATTGCAGATTGCGAACGATCCAAGCGTGTAGGAACTGTTCGGCATGGCCGAGTCGATCAGCGTCGTGGTCGAGCCTGCCAGCGTTTGCGTTATCGGGGGATAGACGTTCCCCGTGTAATTGCCGGCAATGCTCATTACTGTTCCCCGCTCAATTGCGCGTTGGCGTTAACCGAGCTTGCAATGCTCCAGGTCGTCGCTTCCGGGATGATCAGGCGGAACCGATGCAGCCGCCCATCAGAGCGGAACGGCACAAGGCCAGCCCGATTGGCCGTGTTGGCTGTCGAGAACGTCACCGTGCCGCCGTGGTAGTCCGCTACGCCATCCTGAAGCGTGAACGTGGTAGCATCGGTGATGACCCGCGCCCCGCTCACGAACGAGCGAGACATCCCGTCCATTTCGACATCTGCCGTATCGATCGTGGCTTCGAGGTTCGGGCCCGTGAAATAGGCCAGCTTGTTATCGCTGGTGAAGGTCGCAAACGTCGGCCGGCCACCGGAGAACAACCGACTATCAAACGGCTCGCTTACGTCATCGATTGTCGCATACAGCGCGTCGAGGCCATCCCAGGTAATCGCCGGAGTAGCCAAAGCCACCATTTCGCCAACCTGCAAGTCCGTGGTGCACCAGCGATCAAGCTGCCAGTCATAGCCGAGCCGGTAATACAGCCCATCAAGCGCCCTGAACCTCCACCAGACGATCTTTTCGAACGGGTCGGCCGCGCCCTGCACTTCGGCCAAATAGGTCTGGTCGATCTGATCGAGGAACCAGCGGTCCACCCTTTCCGCCCCGATTGGCTGGCGATCTACACCGCCGAAGAAACCGTCTTCCGAGAGATAGAAGAACCGGCCGGGACCGATCGAGACAATTGACCGCGGCGCGAGCGTGCCCTGCTTCGGATTGAGCACCGTGCGAGTGAACGTGAAGCCCGACGATGGAGAGAACGGGAAGAACTGCATGCCCGAGCGCTGGAGGACGGTAAAGCCGCCCTGCTCGCCAAAGCCGCCCATCACCTCGTCACCTTCCGGCAACTCCTGAATGTCTGAGCCCTGCTTGCCGATCGTCCAGAACTCGATATTGTTCTGTCCACTCCAGCGGACGGTCTTTTCGCCGGCCGTTCCTTCCAGATAGCCGAGAACGAGGAAATCACCGGATACCCATGAGTATTTCGCTCTCGGAGG
>Ga0307408_100000646_pt1 | contig 29271 bp, 27 predicted proteins | sample 322Cmetagenome_FD_202116 | JGI IMG/M metagenome (GOLD analysis project Ga0307408, IMG submission 202116) | Maize rhizosphere microbial communities from greenhouse at UC Davis, California, United States - 322HYB-C-3 | ecosystem: Host-associated > Plants > Roots > Rhizosphere > Soil | place...
TGCCCGACTACACCGCCGACGCACTGACCGCCGCCGGCGGCGTACGTGCCGAAGACCCGCCGATCCCGGTGCGCAGCTTCGAACTGCACATGGCCTGGCGCGGGTCACAGGACAACGATCCGGGCGAACGCTGGTTGCGTTCGCGGATTCAGATGTTTTTCGGGGACCCCGATAGCCTGTAATGGAATTCCATTAAATTCCATAAAACGTTTTATAACAACAAGTTACTAGTTATTTAAGTCCATTGCCGCCTGTCTAAATCCAATGGATTCCACGACTCATGGGGGCATAATTGGGGGCAAATTTCGGTTCCTTAAAAAGGATGCCCCCACCGATGCCCCCAGACAATGTGGTTGTTTTCAAACGAAAACTCAGCGATGCCTTGATCCGCTCTCTGACCGAACCAGGTAAACACGCCGATGGCGAAGTTCCTGGCCTCTATTTGGAGGTCAGAGCGTCGAGCAAGGTCGGCAAATCCCCTTCCAAGGTTTGGCGATTGAAGTATCGGCTGCATGGGAAGGAAAACCGCTTCTCCATCGGCGCTTACCCCGACATTGGCCTCAAGGAGGCGCGCGACATTGCCCGCGGCGCACGCCGCGACGTGGCTAACCACACCGCTCCGCTCAAGGCCAAGACCGCCAAGATCGAGGCACAGTTGCTCAATGAAGAGCGCACCTTCGCTTACGTGGCCGAGCAATGGTTGGCATTCAAGTCAGCCGACCTGGTGACCAAATCCATCTCGGGCTTTACCGGAGCGCTGAACAACCACATCTTGCCTGCCATTGGCAAAAAACCGATCAGCGAGATCAAGTTGGAGCACATCACTACGATCATCACCGAGTTGCGCCGCCAGCGCACCATGGCCATGGCCCGACGCGTGCGCACCATCATACGTGCCGTTCTGGGCTTTGCCGAAGGTCGCGGCTGGGTGGAGCGCAACGTGGCTCTCAGCAACATTGAGGAGTTGAAGATTCGCCACATCGTGACCAGCAACCCGGCGATCGAAAGGCCATCCGACCTAGGCAGGTTTCTTATACGCCTTGATGACTGCAATGACGGCAGCGTTGCTACCGCAATGCGCCTGCTGGTCATGTTGCCGGTCCGCCCAGGCGAACTGGTGCAGATGCGCTGGGAAGATGTCGACTTGGTGGGCGCCGATTGGCGTTATGTGGTGAGCAAGACCAAGCATCTGGACAAGAGCAAACACATCGTGCCGTTGCCTGAACAAGCGTTGGTTCTGTTACGCGAGCTACGTAAAACCCGCGTGGTGGATGAAGAAGGCAAAGGCTGGGTGTTCGTCTCGCCGGTCTATCCAGGACGTCCCATAAACCCAACCTCCATGCTCAAGTCCTTCCAGCGCATCTGGCCGGAGTACGACATCACTGCTCACGGCTTTCGCGCCACCTACCGGACCATCGCTCACGAGCACCTGGGTATTGACCCAATCGTGCTCGAACTCTCGCTATCTCACCGTATGCCAGGTGCGCTGGGGGCTGTGTATGCACGCGCTCAACTGCTAGTGCAACGCAGGGAGGCGGCTCAGCAATGGGCGAACTACTTAGACCAGTTGCGGCAAAACGCGGCGCGAGCCACCACCGATTGATGAAGCAGAGAAACCATTAAAAAAATGGAGAGGGAAACGAGACAGGCACCGGGTGGTTTAATCGTTGATTTATATGGATTTTATTTTATTGCGCTGATGCAAGAATACTTGATGATGTACTTGTTTTCTGGGGCTTTCAAACGTGAAAATACCAACGGTGAGTGCGCCGATTGGCAGCCTTTGACCACTCATCTGCGGCGCGCAAAATCGAACCAATAGTATGATATTTCGCACCACTTCTGACCTATCTGAGAGCATCCCATGGCAGCGGTACGAAAAACCATCACCGTTACGGACCAGCAGGACACTTGGATCAAGGGCCAGATTGAGGCTGGCCATTACACCAATGACAGCGAGTATATTCGCGACTTGATTCGTCGCGAGCAGGAGCGCACTGCAGAGGTAGACGCCATCCGTGCTGCCTTGCTTGAGGGCGAGGCCAGCGGCAAACCTCGCGCGTTTAATGCTGAAGCGTTTAACAGCTGATGCTGAACACCCATGGCTGAATACCGCCTTACCCCTGCGGGCGAACGTGACCTCGAAGGGATTTTGATCATTCGTACCCTGCATGACCGGATAGACCCGCCGCGTAGTCAATGATAGCTCCTGCCGCTCAATCCGAGTCCCGGGTCCGAGCATCAAGCCTCCACTTAGCACGGGCAAAAATGACCGCGCTCGTAATTGGTCACCCGTTTCTGCTGTTGAAGCCAAAACGTAAAAAGATTTGTATTATCAATAGATTGGAATTTTTTATCGGTCAATATTTTGAGGGTTTCACGTCAAAAGTTTTAATAGCGCGGTCATTTGACGCACCCTAAACTCCCCAATAGAAACATTCTGAATCACCCCGCTCGTTCATCTTGCGCCGCCCATGTTCGTGTGATTGCCGCTGGCCCCAAGCCCTGCGGGCGCTGCCGTGCGCGCATGGGAAACGTGCCTGATCCTCTAAGGAACCCCCATGCAGCGCAGAGACTTCTTATCATCGGCCATCGCGCTGGCGGCTGCGTCGACATTACCCGTTGCACGCGCCGAGGAAATTACCGGTGGCCAACCCTGGGAACCGGCCACGGCCAGCCTGCCAGCGTTGCCCAGCGTACGTCAGGGCGGCCTGGCGTTCTTCAATCAACATGAATTTCAAACCACCGAAGCGATTGCCGAACGGTTGATTCCAACGGACGAGCTGTCGATCGGAGGCAAGGAAGCCGGTTGCGCGACGTTTATCGACCGCCAATTGGCCGGTGACTACGGCAAGGGCGCCACGTTGTATCGGCTGGGACGTTTCGTCAAAGGTACGTTCGAGCAAGGCACGCAGTCCGCACTCACCCCCGCCGACCGCTGGCGCAAGGGGCTGGTGGCGATTGACGAATACAGCCAGGGGCAGTTCGGCAAACCCTTCTTGCAACTGCAAGGCGAGCAACAGGACCTGGTGCTGCACAGCTTCGAAAAAAACGCGGTCAAGGTTGGTTCCGAGTTTGACGACGGCGCCAAGGAGATCTTCGAACAGGTGCTGGCCAACGTGCGTGAAGGCTTCTTGTCTGACCCGATCTACGGCGGCAACAAAGGCATGGCGAGCTGGAAAATGCTTGGTTTCCCCGGCGCACGCTATGACTTCCGTGACGTTATCGCCAAGAAGGGCCAGAAGCTCAACATCATCCCCACCAGCCTGATCGATAACACGCTCTGATCCCCTAGAACACTTGAGTGATGAGGCCTTGCCATCATCGCCGACTGACCGTGATTCGCTGTAACGAAGAGGAATTCCTGAATGGCCAATGTACGCCCCAAAGTCGACGCAGTGATTGTCGGCCTCGGCTGGTGCGGCTCGCTGATTGCCGAAGAACTGACCCGCGCCGGGCTGAATGTCATCGCGATCGAGCGTGGTCCGTGGTTTGAAACCGCCACTGATTTTCCGCCCTCGGTAGATACCGACGAGCTGCGCTGGGACACCCGCCGCAGCATGCTGCTACCGCCGGCCATCGAGACCACCACGTTCCGCAACAACCGTTCGCAAACTGCCCTGCCGACCCGCGACTGGAGCATGAACGAGTTGGGCTACAACGTCGGCGGCTCAGGTACGCACTGGGCCGGCATGGCGTGGCGCTTCCTGCCGTTCGACTTCGAGCCTTACAGCTTTACCCTTAAGCGCTACGGCAAGCAGCAGATTGAAAAGGGCCTGATCGTGCAGGACTGGGGCGTCACCTATGACGACCTGGAGCCCTTCTATGAGCGCTTCGAACGGATCGCCGGCGTATCGGGAAAGGCCGGTGTGTTGAAGGGCGAGAAGATCGACGGCGCGAATATCTTTGAAGGCAACCGCAAGAGTGAATTCCCGCTGCCGCCACTGGCGACCACTCGGCTGACCGACCTGTTCACTGACGGCACCAAAAAACTTGGCCTGCACCCGTTCATGGTACCCGCCGGCCAGGCGTCGCAGGCCTACACCAACCCGCTGGGAGTGCGCATGGGGCCTTGCACCTACTGCGGTTACTGCCTGTATTACGGCTGTGGCAACTTTTCCAAGTCCAGCCCCAATGCCTGCGTGATCCCAGCATTGATGCAACGCAGCAACTTTACCGTACTGACTGAGTCGGCCGTGCTGCGCGCCAACCTCGCCGCAGACGGAAAAACCGCCACCGGTGTGAGCTACCTGGACCGTAATAAGATGGAGTGGGAGCAACCGGCAGACATCGTCATTTTCTCTGCCTTCCAGATGCAAAACGTACGCTTGCTGTTGCTCTCGAAAATCGGCAAACCCTACAACCCCGAAACGCGCACCGGGGTCGTGGGCCGAGCCTACAGCTTCCAGACCGTGTCCGGTGCCAATCTGTTTTTCGAGGACGAACAACTCAATCAGTACATTGGCGCAGGCGCCCTCTCCGCCCAGGTCGACGACTATAACGGCGACAACTTCGACCACACCGGCAAGGACTTTATCGGCGGGGCCGGAATCCTCGTGGTCGCCCGTGGCGCACGCCCCATCGGTAACGCCGATGCCGTGCCGCCAGGCACGCCACGCTGGGGCAGCGAATGGAAAAAGGCCTATAACCATGCCTTCCAGAACGGCACATTCATCTTCAACCAGGGCACCAGTTTTTCCCACGACGAGTGCTATCTGGATCTGGATCCGGAGTACCACGACGCCCACGGTGACCCGTTGATTCGCGTGACCTTTGACTACAACGAAAACGATCGGCGCATGGCCCGTTTCACCGAAGAAAAAGCTGTAGAAATCGGCAAGGCCATGGGCGCGAAAATCGTTAACGGCTTTGATGCCGCCGCAGTCAACTACGGGCCGTACTTACCGTCCAGCGACCACACCATCGGTGGCGCGGTCATGGGCCTGAACCCGAAAACCAGCGTACTCAACCGCTATCAGCAGAGCTGGGATGTGCACAACGTATTCGTGCTGGGCGCCTCGTCGTTCCCCAACAACGCCGGCTATAACCCCACCTCGACCATCGGGGCCCTGAGCCTGTGGACCGCCAAGGCGATCATCGATCAATACCTGGCCAAACCCGGTCCACTGGTGGAGATGCCAGCATGAACCCGCGTCTTCGCATGGCCTTGACAGCCACCGCCGTATTGTCCCTGGGCTCGGCCATCGGCCTGTACGGTGCATTCAGCGTTGCCGATGCGGCGGACAGCATTGCACAGCCAGGGCAACAGGCCGACCACAGCGCCGGGATAAAGGCGCCCACCACTCAGCCACAGGAAGACCCCGCCGTAACGCGCGGCCGTTACGTTGCCATAGCCGGTGACTGCGCGGCCTGCCATACCGACCCCCATCGTGGAAAACCCTTTGCCGGTGGCTATGCACTGGAAACGCCGTTCGGCAAGCTGCTCGCCAGCAACATCACCTCCGACAAAAACACCGGCATTGGTGCCTGGACTGAGCAGGAGTTCACCCGAGCGGTGCGTGAAGGCAAAGGCCGGCATGGCGAGAACCTTTACCCGGCGATGCCCTATAACGCCTACGTAAAAGTCAGCAACCAGGATATGCACGACCTCTGGGCGTACATGCAAACGGTTCCGGCGGTAAATAACGAAGTCGTGTCCAATCAACTGCCCTTCCCGTTCAACATCCGCCTGATGATGACGGGCTGGAACCTGCTGTTCTTTGATAACACGCCGTTCAAACCGGTGGCAGGTGCTACCGAACAGATCAACCGCGGCGCCTACCTGGTCGACGGCCTCGGGCACTGTGCGGCTTGCCATACGCCGAAGAATTTCCTCGGTGGTGACAAGAAGGGCGCGTACCTGCAAGGCGGCGAACTGGCGGGCTGGCATGCACCGGAAATTACCGCCAACCCCTACGTCGGTATCGGCGGCTGGAGCGATATGCAAGTGGTGCAATATCTCAAGACCGGCAGTAACCACGTGGCCGTAGCGTCCGGGCCGATGGCCGAAGCGGTCACAAACTCGACCCAGCATATGCGCGATGAAGACCTGTTCGCCATAGCGGCCTACCTCAAAACTCTGCCGGGCTCGGACGTTCGCAGCCCTCGCCCGCTCCACGCCAGCGACAAGACCATGCAACAAGGCGCCAACGTGTACTCGGCCAATTGCTCGGCGTGCCACAACAGTGATGGCAAGGGGATCAATCAACTGGCGTCGAGCCTGGATGGCAACCCCGGAATCCAGGCTGAAAATGCGCAAAGCTTGATCACCACGGCGCTGGAAGGCGGGCGCGGCGCGGTGACCCTCGACAATCCCACCAGCGGCGCAATGCCCAGCTTTGCGTGGAAGCTGTCGGACCAGCAGATTGCGGCAACACTCTCCTACATCCGCAACAGTTGGGGTAATGCCGCGCCGCAGGTGACCGCCCAACAGGTTGCAGAGGTACGCGAGGCACGCAAATTGCCAGCGCAATTGAGCGCGGACGGTACATCTCGCTGACGCCATATCGGGCCTGCCGGTACACTCACAGGCCCACCCTCTCACAGGAAGCGTGCTTGGCATGAGCAGCACAGTCAAACGTCACGGTCTGTTGAAGGTCGCAGAATTGGCGGGGGTCAGCCTGAGCACCGTGGACCGTGTGCTCAATGACCGTGGCAAGGTGTCTGATGTTAAACGGCGCAAGGTGCTGACCGTGGCACGCGCCCTGGGCATCCGCCCGGGCCTGCCTGCGCCATTTACCGGCCCAATGATTGTCGATGTGTTGCTGAGCGACAGCGCCACCGACCACTTCAAGCGGCTGGTTGCAGCCTTCGAACGCCAAGCCCAACGCCTCAGCGCCCACCTTACGCTGCGCCATCAACGCTGGGCGGAGGGCGCACCGCAGCAACTGCTCGACGCCCTGCGCAAACCGCGCTCGCGTCGCCACGGCATGATTGTGGTCGCCCCCGATACGCCCACCGTGCAGCAGGCGTTGAACGCAATCGTGCAGGGCGGCACGCCCACCGTTTTACTCACCAGCAACCTCACCGATGTACAAGGTGCTGTGTATGTCGGCATCGACAACCACGCCGCGGGGCGCAGCGCCGGACGGTTGATGAGCCAGTGGGTCGGGCCGCAGCCGGGGCTGGTTCTGCTGGTGGTCAACTCACTGGCCTTTTTTGCTCACCAGGAGCGGGCCAAGGGCTTTATCGACGTGATGACGCAGCATGCCCCCGACACACGCGTTATCGGCCCGATCGAGTGCTTCGACGACGATGAACTCACCCGCGCAGTCGTCGCGCAATGCCTTGCAGATCAACCTTTGGCAGGGCTATACGACACCGGCAGCGGATCGCTGGGGATTCAAGCGGCCCTTGCCCAGGCAGATGCACACCCCGTGTGGATCGGTCACGAGGCCAGCGCATTGCATGCAAGCCTGCTACGCCAGGGCGTGATGTCGCTGGTACTTGACCAAGACCCGGAAGGCCAGGTGCAAGCCTGTATCGATTACCTGCTGCATCAGCAGGGAATAGTCGATGCGCCCCCCGTACTGCCGCTGGCGATGAAGATCGTTATCGACGAAAACCTCTGACCTCCCAAGACGCGTTCTGCCATTCAGTTTCGATCAATAAGTCACAGCATAACCAATCAATAATATTGACACATTGTAATACAATTAATTAGAGTGATTTTCGCACTCACTACCTACGCGCGTCGTTTGCTTTTACGAGTTGATTGACTCCATTCATCCACACAACGGCGACCCGCATTGCGATAAGTGCGAAATCATTCACCTTAAAAACAAGGTAAGGGATCCATGAACCCCACATTCAAAGCCGCTTATTAAAGTCTGATGCTGTGCTCTCGATTTCTTTCCGGAGCCAGCCCGTCATGATGCGACCCGACACCAAAGTCGAAAAAGTGTACCTCTACCCCAAGCCTGTCGACTTCCGAAAATCCATCGACGGTCTGGCCGCTCTGGTCGAACTGGATATTAAAGTCGCCGTATTCGACCCGGTGCTTTTCGTATTTCTGAATCGCCACCGTAACCGAGTGAAGATCCTCTATTGGGAGCGCAACGGCTTCTGTCTTTGGCTCAAGCGCCTGGAGTCCGAGCGGTTCAAAACGTCGCCTGACGCTACCGACGAGGCCATCGTATTGAGCGTCCAGGAGCTGAACTGGCTGCTCGACGGTTTTGATCTCTGGCGTAACCGTCCGCATCAGGTTCTGACTCCACGTTTCGTGGCTTAACCCGGTATAATCCGGGCATGACTTTCATGCCCGACCACCTTCCAGACGATCCTGTTTTGCTCAAGCAAATGTTGCTTGAGGCATTCAGTCGTCAAGAGGAAGTGGCGCAGTCCTACCAGACCCACATCGTCGATTTGAAAGAACAGATCAAGTTGCTGCGCGACCGTCTGTTCGGACGTAAATCCGAACAGACAGTTGAGCCCAACACGCCGCAACTGGCTCTTTTCAATGAGCCAGAAAGCGAACCGATATCTCTCATCGTCGATATCGAAGAAGAAGTCGTTGCACCGACCCCGCGCCGTGGCAAACGCAAACCATTGTCGGCTGACCTACCGCGTATCGAAGTCATCCACGAACTGCCAGAACACGAACTGACCTGTGCCTGCGGTTGCCGCAAACACGCCATCGGTGAAGAAACCAGCGAGCAGCTGGACATCGTGCCAATGCAGATCCGGGTGATCAAACATATCCGCAAAGTTTACGGTTGCCGCGGTTGTGAAACGGCTCCAGTCACCGCCGACAAACCCGCTCAGTTGATTGAAAAGAGCATGGCCAGCCCGAGTGTGTTGGCGATGCTGTTGACCACCAAGTATGTCGATGGCTTGCCGCTGCATCGTTTCGAAACGGTCTTGAGTCGACACGGTATCGATATCCCGCGTCAGACCCTGGCACGCTGGGTTATTCAGTGCGGTGAGCACTTGCAGCCGCTGCTGAATTTGATGCGCGACCGCTTACTGGAAAGTCCAGTCATCCACTGTGATGAGACTCGCGTCCAGGTACTCAAAGAACCGGATCGAGATCCGACCTGCCAGTCCTGGATGTGGGTGCAGGCCAGCGGTCCGCCGGATCGAAAAGTAGTGCTGTTCGACTATACGTCCAGCCGTGCGCAGGAAGTGCCGCTACGGCTGCTGGAAAGTTATCGCGGCTACGTGATGACCGACGATTACGCAGGTTATAACGCGTTGGCGTTGCAACCGGGCGTGGAACGCCTGGCGTGCATGGCCCATGCGCGGCGCAAGTTTGTTGAGGCGCAAAAAGTGCAGCCCAAGGGCAAGACGGGGCGCGCCGATATCGCGCTGACCATGATTAACAAGTTGTATGGCATCGAACGCGAACTCAAGGACGTCAGCGATGAACAGCGTTTTATTGGCCGTCAGGAAAAGAGCCTGCCGATTCTGGGCCAGTTGAAAAGTTGGCTGGAGAAAACGCAGCCACAGGTGACGCCCCAAAGTGTGCTGGGCAAGGCCGTGAATTATCTGGCCAGCAACTGGAGCCGGCTGGAGCGTTATGTGGAAGCCGGTTTTTTACCGATCGACAACAATGCCGCCGAAAGAGCGATAAAACCGTTTGTGATCGGTCGTAAGGCGTGGCTGTTCAGCGACACGCCCAAAGGCGCTACCGCCAGCGCTCAGATCTACAGCTTGGTGGAGACCGCCAAGGTCAACGGCCAAGAGCCTTACACCTGGCTACGCCATGTACTGGAGCAGTTGCCGCATGCGCAGTCGGTGGCAGACTATGAAGCACTGCTGCCGTGGAATTGCTCGCCAGAGATACCACGTTAAATCTGCCCCCTATTGAGGGAGGATCGAATCGTACGCTCGGGAGAGCTATGGATGTCATTGGTGTACCGCCAAAACCCACCAACACGTAATAGATTCGTGACGTTTTTAGAGCCTCCGGCCGCCATGAAAACTAGAGCGTTCGCCCCCCGGTACAAAAAACGTTCTACCCCTGGTACAGGATCAAAGTGGCTCAAATGAGCCCAGACAGGGCGAAACTCCGCATTTATGTGGCTTTGTTGGGGCTTTGTTGTGGCACAGAAATAGCCGGGCTTTGCATTTTTTTGCCATCTAACCCGGAAGTGACTATTTATGTGGCACAACAAAGCCACAACAAAGCCACAACAAAGCCGCAACAAAGCCACCTCAATGCCACATGTGCCTAAGCCAAGGGCCCTATGCGTGGCTGCGCCACGCACTTGAACGCCTGCCACAGGTAATCTTGGTTGAAGATTACGAAGCCTTGATCCCTTGGAGCTGCTCGCTTACATCGCCTCGCTAAGCGCGCCGCCTATTTTGAATGGGTGGGGTTCATGGAGCGCTTACAAAACAAGAAGACCATGATGAAAAATGAGCGCATTACAATCGGCAAAAAGGCACTTGGGTTGGGCTTGTGCATGGCGGCTGCGCTATGCGGCGCAGGGTGGGTCAACGCCCAAACACTTCCCTCTTCACCCACCCAGCATCGGCCTGCAATGGCCCCGCTGCCGATCGTTAAAACCTTGCGCGTCTACGTGCTCGATTGTGGACAGCTGATATACAACCACCCGGAGTCTTACAACCTGACGCGTGAGGAAGTGGTTGATACCAACATGCCGGTCACCTGCTATCTGGTCATGCACCCCAAAGGCGTTTTGTTGTTCGACACCGGACTGTCTGACCGTTTGATTGGTCGTCCGGTGTATGAAAATGCCATCGATGGGTACGGGCAAATCGTTACCAAGACACTGCTCAGCCAGTTGGCCGACATCGGAGTCGCACCCTCGGACATTAACTACCTCGCGCTTTCACATTCGCATTTCGATCACGTGGGTAACATCAGCGAATTCCCCGCCTCAACGTGGCTGACCTCCAAAGCCGAGCAGGACTTTATGTTCAGCGCACAGGCCACTCCGGAGAACGCGGCCTCTTTTGCCTCACTCAAACACAACCCACAGCAGTTGTTTAAGGGCGACCACGATGTTTTTGGCGATGGCTCAGTCATTTTGAAACAAACCCCTGGCCATACCCCCGGCCACCAATCGCTGTACGTGAAGCTCAAGCAATACGGCGGGGTCTTGATTTCCGGCGACCTTTACCACTATCCCGAAGAACGTACGAAGAACCGTATGCCTGACAAAGAAAAGCATGCCGGCACGCCAGAATCGCGACAGGCCATGGAAGATTTCCTCATGCAGACCCACTCGCAATTGTGGATCGGTCACAGCACTGAGTTCGTGCGTAACGCGCTGAAATCGCCTGCCTGGTACGACTAAGCATTAGCGCCACACAACGGGGGCCAATGTCGGAAGTGGCCCTCGTCCAGCGCGCTCGTCAGGTACGGAAACGCCGGACCAGACTGTCCAGCTCCGCAGATAACCCGGCCAAGCCTGATGACTTCAAACGCGCCGATTCAGCCAACTCTGCGACACGTTGCGCATCGCCATGGATCTGGCTGATATGCAGATTGATGCCTTCGGCGACCTGATGCTGCTCCTCTGCTGCCGTGGCGATTTGAGTGTTCATGTCTCGAATCACATCCACTGAATCGCGGATCAGGCCAAAGCTGGTGCGCGCCACGCCGATACGACTAACCGACTGTTGCGAGACATCCAGGCTGGCACGCATCTGGTGTGTAACAAGCCCCGTACGCTTGGCCAAGGTGCCCAGCAGGCCGTCGATCTCGGCGGTGGAGTCGGCCGTGCGTTTGGCCAACGCCCGAACCTCGTCTGCGACCACGGCAAACCCACGACCCTGTTCGCCAGCGCGTGCAGCTTCGATGGCGGCGTTCAGCGCGAGCAGGTTGGTTTGCTCGGCGATTGAACGAATGGTGCCAAGGATCGACTGGATATCGTTGCTGTCACGCTCCAGTTGTTGCATCGACTCGGCGGACTTCTCGATTTCATGACTCAACTGATCAACGCTGCTGACCGCCGCATCAATCTGCTGCTGACCCTCGCGCGCTTTGCTCCAGCCGCTGTCCGCTGACTCCGCAGCCTGACTGCAGGCACGCGCAATCTCGTTGGCGGTGGCCACCATTTCATGGAACGCAGTGGACACCATATCCACGGCCTCACGCTGGCGCCCTGCAACCTCAGCCATGTCGCTGGACACCTGCGTGGCGGCGTTGGATGTGGTCAGAATATTATGCGCTGCTTGGCCGATGCTGCTGATCATGCTGCGGATCGCGGTGAGGAATTGGTTGAACCAGCTGGCCAACTGCGCCGTTTCATCGTTACCGCGTATTTGAAGGCTTTGGGTCAGATCGCCGTCGCCTTCAGCAATGCCTTGCAGGCCGCTGGCGACGCTGCGGATCGGTCTTACGATCAAGCCTGCGAAGCTCGCCCCCACCAGCGCAAACACCAGCGCCAGCACGCCGGCAATGGTCGCAATCACCCACGCCAAGTGGGTCGCCGAGCTCATCACTTCCTGTTGTTTGATCAGGCCCACAAAACTCCAACCCAATTGGTCGGAAGGCCAGACGTTGGCCATATACCGTTCACCGTTGAGCTCAACTTCAAACGCACCTTTGCCGGAGCTGGCCAACTGTTCATAGCCGCTGCCGATCTCTGAAAGCGTCTTGAAGTTATGCGCAGGTTGCTGAGGGTCAACCAACACCTTGCCGTCGCGTTCGACAAGCATCAGGTAGCCGCTCTCGCCGAGTTTGATGTGCTTGATGATTTCGGTGAGTTGTTGCAACGACACATCGATGCTGATCACGCCGCTGTTGCTGCCCAACTGGGTATCGATGCTGCGAACGACACTGACATACACCGCATCCGTAGGCGCGTAGTAGTAAGCGTCAGTGCGCAGGGTCTTGCCCGGGCTGCTCATCGCAGATTTATACCAAGGCCGCTCACGAGGGTCGTAATTGGCCCGGTTCGGATTATCAGGCCAGGACACAAAACCGCCCGCGCTGTTACCGAAGATGATGTTGGAATACGCCGAATGGCTATTGGCCAAGTGCGCATAAAACTCAAAGATCTGCTTATCCAAGGCGCCCTGCGCAATGCTGGGAGCATTGGCGCCGCTATAGTTTTTCAGGCTGCCGTCAACGTTGCGCAATAACGGCTGAGAGGCAAGGTAATCCACGTTCTGGCGAATACTTTCGAAGTACAACTGCATGGCCGTGTCGACCTGGCGTATTTCGCGGTTACTGCCCTCGATAAAATCATCGCGGGCGTCATTGCGCAAATCCATGACCACCAGTGTCGCAATCAGGCACACAGGCAAGCAGGCGATCACCACAAACGCCCAGGTCAATTTCTGTTTGACGTTCATCTGCACTCCGGAATGTTATCGAGTCATTTTTATAAGAGGGTTGCGTAGAACGAGGTGGCCCTGAGGTTGTGGCTTGGTTACGCGCGGAATGGACAGTAGCGGGCGGCCGCAAAGAATAAAAACAATAAGATTTAAGTTTTCATACAAATAATATTGATCAGTAACCAACAGTCGAGAGCGTCTGGAATCAACGGTATATCGGGGGCTCATGGAGCACGCAGATTGAGCCTTCCGACGCGCCAGGAAAGGGTGGATAGCGATTCATCACCAAGGGATCGTGCCCTGGGACAATGTGATGTTCGGAGTCGGCTAATGATCTGATTCGGGCCCAGCCACTGCGCATATCGTCCACATTGAAGACGATCGGGAATGGACGGTCCTCAATGAAGTTGCGGTAGTAGTGGCTGGCGTCTGAGGCCAGAACCATCCAGCCTCGGCGGGTAAAAATGCGCACGACTTGCAAGCCCATGGTGTGCCCGCCCACCAGGTGCACCGACACGCCGGGAGCCAATGTGGCGTCGCCTTCATGGAACTGCACACGCCCGCGGTAGACCTCGCGGACCATCCCGACTACATTTTCGACGTCATAGGCCTCGTGCGCGCATTTGTGAGCCATGTGCCGCCCAGTCGCAAACAGCATCTCGTTGTCTTGAAGGTGATAGGTAGCCGCAGGGAACAGATCGAAGTTGCCCACATGGTCGTAATGCAGGTGGGTAATGATCACGTTGTCGACGGCGGCCGCATCAATACCGAGCATCCGCAATGATTCAGCCGGGCAACGAATCAAGTCTCGCCCACGCTGGCGGGCCGTGGCCTGGTTGAAGCCGGTATCAATCACCCAGGTGCCGGTACTGTTGGTCGCGACCCAGATAAAGTAATCCATGGGCATTGGCCCATCGTGCGGGTCGCCGCCCAGGAAGTTCGAGGAGGCGGTGCGCCGATGCTCGGCATATTTCACCGCGAACACGTCAAAAGGCTCAATCGTGGGGGCGATGTTCATGGTTTTAATACCCAGGAGTTGGAAGAAGAGCCGGGGCGTAGCAATGACGCCCCGGACGGTAGCGCGCAGCTTGTCGACTAGCCGTGGCCGTCGATGATGCGGTACATCTCGGTGTGATCGGTCTGAGGCGTGGTGCTTTGCGCCGCCTCCTGCCAGACCGCCAGGCACTCATGGCCGAGCTTCATCTGCTGCCCCATCTGCTCCGCAAGGGTGACAGCGATTTTCAGGTCTTTGACCATCAGTTGCAACGCGAAGCCTGAGGCGTAAGTGCCGCTGAGCATGAACTGGTTGACCTTGTTGGCCGTGGTGAAGTTACCGCCGGAAGCATTATTGAGCACGCTGGTCATCACTGCCGGATCTACGCCGAATTTCTCACCCACATGCAGCGCCTCAACGGTGGCCAACAACCCGGTGGCAGACACAAAGTTGTTCAGCGCCTTGACCGCATGACCTGCGCCATTTGGGCCAACATGGGTTGAGTTACCCATGACGTCCAGCAGCTCGCGGTGTTGCTGGAGCACGTTGGCGTCGCCACCCACCATGATTTGCAGCGTCCCGGAAATAGCGCGTTTCACACCGCCTGAAACCGGGGCATCCAGAAAGCTCAGCGAGAACTCACTTAACTGTTCAGCCAACGCCTGGGTTTCGAGGGGCTCGGAGGAGCTCATGTCGATGATGCATGCCCCCGGCGCCAGTCGCTTGGCGACGCCGTAATCGCCCACCAGCACCTGATTCACGATGCGGGAGTTAGGCAACATGGTGATAACGATACGGACGTCGGCCAGTGACTGTGCGTTTTCCAGGCGATGGGCGCCCACTTCGGCACACAACTCGCCGACAGCCTGATCGTTGGTGTCGCTCACCAATAAGGGGTAACCGGCCTTGGCAATGAGACTTGCCATCGGGCGCCCCATCATCCCCAATCCGATGAACAGAACTGTAGGACGCATGCCTTGGTTGACGTCGTTCATAGTGTTTCTCGCTTGTAGAATTATTCTCTAGCCACTTTGCACACAAACTGTGGCCTGCTTTGTGAGAACACCCTAAGCATTGTAATACAATCTGTCAATATTACATCTAAGCCATTAATCGCTATCTTCCAGCATGCCTAGCGCAGCATTTTCGGCGTTCTTGATATGCAGTTGCGCAACCTCGCGAGCGCCTTCCGCATCGCGGGCCTTGATGCGAGCCACCATTTCGTCAATTTCCGCCAGACTCTCCGCCAAACGTTCAGGGCGGGAGAACGAGGTAGCGCGTAGCAGGTTGATACGCGACAGGAGGCCCTGGAGCACCTCGTTGATCAGGCGGTTACCGCTACCACCCAGCAGTACGTCGTAAATTTTTGTCTTAGCGACCAGCAGAGCTCGACGATTGGGAATCTTCGCCTGCGCGTGCAACTCCTTCACAGTTCGCTCCAGCGCTTTGATCTGCGCCGCATCCGCCAAGCGCGCAAATTCGTGCACCGCAAAGCCTTCAAGCAAGGCGCGCAATGCATAGAGCTCCTTGGCCTCGCGAATATCCAGGCTGGCGACCACGGGCCCTTTGTGCGGCACGATCACCAGTAGTTTTTCCGCTTCCAGTCGACGCAGTGCCTCACGCAACGGCGGCCGACTCACCTGCAACAACTCGCACAGTTCACGCTCGACAAGCCTTTCGCCTGGCGCGAAGCGGCCATTCATGATCGCCTCACGCAGAAAGGTCTCGACTTGGCCGCGCAAGGTTTCCGGCCGGCCCATCACCGGCATTTCTTCGTTTTCCATTCCCGTCTCCGTGGCCTTTGGTGACATTAGGCACACCTACGATCTGATTGATTGACCGGCTTATTGTATTGCAATTTTTTCCTATCCGCTGTGCAACAACCGTGTTGTTGATGCTGTAAGATTGTAATACAGTGATACGAATCGAGTGATAACTTCACTACACAAAAACAATCGATTCAGAGGAGATCCCCTATGCAAATCAGAGCCGCCGTGCTGGACCAGATGGGTTTGCCGACTCCATTTGCCCAAAGCCGACCTTTGCGCATCGAGACGATTGAGCTACGAGACCCGGGACCCGGCGAGGTATTGATCAAGATCGCCGCAGCCGGCATCTGCCATTCCGATCTGTCCGTGATCGAAGGCGTGCGGCCACGTCCGCTGCCGATGGTAATCGGGCATGAAGCCGCGGGTGTGGTCATGGCGGTCGGTCCTTATGTCGACGACTTGGTTGTGGGTGATCATGTCGTGACTGTGTTCGTCGCCTCCTGTGGCCATTGTGTTGAATGTTCGGGCGGGCGCCCTGCTCTTTGCGGCCCCGGTGCGGTGGCGGGCGCGGCCGGCACGCTGCTGCGCGGTGATCGACGCCTGCAGCGCGGGGAACAAGTCCTCAATCATCACTCGGGCATCTCCGCATTCGCTGAATACGCCGTGGTTTCGACACGCTCTCTGGTGCGCGTGGCCCGAGATATTCCCTTGGAGCATGCGGCACTGTTCGGCTGCGCCGTCTTGACCGGCGTTGGCGCAGCGACCAATACCGCCAGTATCAAACTGGGCTCGACCGTCGCAATCGTCGGCATGGGTGGCGTAGGCCTGGCGGCGCAGCTAGGCGCGCTAGCGGCGGGCGCCAGCCAAGTGATCGCTATCGATACCAATGCGGAAAAACTGGCGATGGCCAAATCGTTGGGGGCGCAGCATGTGTTTAATGCGGCCGACCCGGACCTGGTCGAAGCCATCCGCGACCTGACCGGCGGCGGTGTGGATGTGGCACTGGAATTCGCGGGGGCATCCGCCGCGTTGCAAACGGCCTGGAAAGTCGGCAAGCGCGGCAGCGAGGTAGTCACCGCCGGCCTGGCTCGACCGGACGCGACATTCGAGGTGCCGATGGTCGGCCTGGTGGCTGACGAGCGCACCTTGCGCGGCAGCTACATGGGCAGCAGCGTGCCCAGCCGTGACATCCCACGCTACCTGGAATTATTCCGTCTCGGTCGCCTGCCGATCGAGAAGCTGGTGACGCACCGATTGACCCTGGATGAGATCAACGTCGGCATGGATCGGCTGCGTGACGGTGAAGCCGTTCGCCAGATCATCACGTTCGATTGAGCAGGAGTGTCGCCATGTACCCTACAGACAAGTTCTACATTGATGGGCAATGGGTCGAGCCGATGGGCAAGGCCACGTTTACCCTGATCAACCCGGCTGACGAGCAAGCCTACGGCGAACTGGCCATGGGCAACGCCGACGATGTGGAGCGCGCAGTACACGCTGCACGCCGCGCGTTCGCGGACTATTCACGCTGGACGCCTGGGCAGCGCCTCGATTTGCTTGAGAGGGTATTGAGCATCTATAAGCGCCGATACGAAGAGTTTGCCCAGGCGATGACCCTGGAAATGGGCGCGCCAATTGCATTTTCCCGGGCGGCCCAGGCGGCACGGGGCTCGTTGCATATCGAGGAAATCATTCGTGTTCTGCGCAACTTCGAGTTCGACGAGCAGCATGGCACGACCCGGATACGTCGCGAAGCGATCGGTGTATGTGGGTTGATCACTCCGTGGAATTGGCCGATCAACCAGATCGTGGTGAAGATCGCACCGGCGCTGGCGGCCGGCTGCACGATCGTCCTCAAGCCCAGCGAATTCTCTGCGCTCTCAGCCTTGCTGTTTGCCGAGGTGCTGGACGAAGCGGGCGTACCGCCAGGGGTCTTCAACCTGGTCAATGGCGACGGACCCAGCGTGGGCCACGCTATCAGTGCACACCCGGATATCGACATGGTGTCGTTCACCGGCTCTACCCAGGCCGGCGTCCGCGTGGCGAAAACCGCGGCCGACACGGTAAAACGCGTCGCTCAGGAGTTGGGGGGCAAGTCGGCCAATATTGTGCTGGGCGATGCTGATTTCAGCCAGGCAGTCGCCAAGGGTATCGCCGCGTGCTTTACCAATAGCGGGCAATCCTGCTCGATCCCGACCCGCATGCTGGTACCGGCAGAACGTATGGCCGACGTGGTGCGAATCGCTCGCGCGGAGGTCGCGAAATACCGTGTCGGTGATCCACAGGATGAAGCCACTCAGTTGGGGCCGTTGGTCAACAGGGCTCAGTTCGAGCGCGTACAAACCCTTGTGCAGCAAGGCATTGATGAAGGCGCCGAGTTGATCTGCGGTGGCGTCGGCCGTCCCGAGGGCCAGCAGCAAGGCTATTACGCCCAGCCCACGGTGTTCGCCAACGTAACCCCGCACATGACTATCGCCCAAGAGGAAATCTTCGGCCCCGTGCTGTCGATCATTGCCTATCACAGCGAAACAGAAGCGATTGAAATTGCGAACGGCACGCCCTACGGCTTGGCGGCCTACGTGCAATCCGCCGATTTGAACCACGCCCGCGACATAGCCGGTCGCCTGCGTGCTGGCCAAGTCCACCTGAACTATCCGCCGGCCGATATCGGCGCGCCATTCGGCGGCTTCAAACAGTCCGGCAATGGTCGAGAGTGGGGGGCACACGGGCTGATGGAATACCTGGAAACCAAGGCCATCGTGGGCTTTGCACCTGCAAACTGAACACGCCAATAAAAACAATACAGGTTGTGAAAAAATGAAAACGACTGCTGAGTCGGTGGACTTGAAATCCACCCAAGGTGTAGACCGCTCTACGCTCAAGGTAATCGCTGCCGCGTCCCTGGGCACCGTGTTCGAATGGTACGAATTCACCCTGTATGGCGCGCTTGCGTCGGTGATTGCGCTTAATTTCTTCTCCGGCCTGGATACCGCCACCGGGTTTATCTTCGCATTGCTGACCTTTGCGGTCGGCTTTGTGATGCGACCGGTTGGCGCCATTGTATTCGGACGTATCGGCGACCGCATCGGGCGCAAGAAAACCTTCCTCATCACCATTGTGATCATGGGTATTTCTACGGTGGCGGTGGGGTTGTTGCCGACCTATGAATACGCCGGGATCCTTGCGCCCAGTCTGTTGATCGCACTGCGGATGCTCCAGGGTCTAGCGCTTGGCGGCGAATATGGCGGAGCGGCGACATACGTCTCCGAGCACTCAACCAATCGCCAGCGCGGCCTCAACACGGCGTGGATCTCGGCCACCGGCACCCTGGGGCTGCTGCTGGCTTTCGGTGTGATCCTGGCGTGCCGGTACATCAGCGGCGACGACTTCAACACCTGGGGCTGGCGCATCCCATTCCTGTTCTCGCTGGTGTTGCTGGGCATCTCGATATCCGTGCGTATGGGCATGGAAGAATCTCCGGCGTTCAAGAAAATGAAAGCCGAGAAACGCCTGTCAAAATCACCGCTGCGCGAAACCTTTCTGGACAAGGCCAACCTGCGCCGCCTGGTAATCGCCTTGTTCGGCATTTGTGGCGGCATGACCTGCGCTTACTACATCGCAGTGCTGTACCCCACGTTCTTCATGACCCAGAATCTCAAGGTCGATCCTCAGCAAGCCAACACCACGCTGACGCTGGCGTTAATGACGGCACTGCCGATGTTTTTGCTGGCGGGCTGGCTGTGTGATCGCCTCGGACGCAAACCCGTCCTGTTGGCGGGGTTCCTGATGTCGGCACTGTCCATCTTCCCCATCTATAAAGGCGTTGCGCTCTACGCCAACCCTGACTTGATGGCCGCAGAACAGCGCACGCCGGTGACGTTGGTCACTGACACGTCTCAATGCTCGTTCATGTTCAATCCGACCGGTACCCGCACCTTCAGCAGCCCGTGCGACGTTGCCAAACAAGCCCTGTCCGCAACCGGCATCAGCTACGAAACCCAATCGCTTCCTGGGCAAGCCCACGCGGTGATCAAGGTGGGTTCGGCACAGTTGATCTCTGAAGGCACGGTAGGCCTCGATGCGGCGGTCGCCAAGGATCGCATGGGTGCGCTGAAAACCTCGTTGCAGAGCCAATTGGACCAGGCGGGATACCCCCTCAAAGCCGACCCGGAGAAGTTCCAGCGCGGCAAGGTGTTCCTGCTGTTGATGGCGCTGGTGTTCTGCGGCGTGATCTCGCTGACGCCGGTTGCTCCCATGCTGGTGGAAATGTTCCCGGCGCGTATTCGTTATACGTCCATGTCGTTCCCCTACCACTTTGCCAGTGGCTGGATCGGCGGGCTGCTGCCCACCATCGCCTTCGCCCTTTCGGCACAGATGGGCAATATCTACTTCGGCCTTTGGTATCCGGTGGCGTGGATCGGCGTGTCGTTTGTAGTTGGTCTGTTTTTCCTGCGCGAAACGCGCGATATCGACATCAATCTCTAACCTCCCCTCCCCTGAGCCAGGTGAAACCATGAGCAATAACGAGCTGTTTGATAAAGGCTTCGAGAATCGCAAAACCGTACTAGGTGCCGCCCACGTCGAAAAGTCCTGGTCGTCGGCAGACGACTTCAATAAACCCATGCAAGCGCTGGTGACCGAGTATTGCTGGGGCGCTGTGTGGGGTGACGAGACCTTGCCGTTCAAAACCCGCAGCCTGCTCAACATCGGCATGCTGACGGCCATGAACCAGCACCATGAACTGGGCGTGCATGTGAAGGGCGCGCTGACCAATGGCGTGTCCGTCGAGGAGATTCGCGCCGCGTTAATGCAGGCTGCAATCTACGCGGGTGTGCCGAGCGCATTGGCGGCGTTCCGAGTCGCCACGGAAGCCATCAAGGCCTGGGACACCGAACATCGCCGTTAAGCCTGGAAACCAAAACGCAGCCCTCGGTCTGCGTTTTGCGTTGTGATTACAGTGCCGCGATTTTCCGGCAGCCATCAAACGACATCAATAACCACCTTCCCAACCATCTTGCCCGACTCCTGCAACCTATGCGCTGCGTATGCGTCGGCCAGTGAGAAGCGCTGCTCGTCCAGCAATGGAAAGAGCCTGCCTTCCTCGGCAAGGCGTGTGGCATGCCGCAGAATCTCACCGTGATGCGCACGCCCCTCCCCGCCCAACATCGGCAACAATACGAAAATCCCGGACACCGTCACGCACCGCAGCGAGCTTGGCGCCAGGTTGTGAGTGCCGAACGCAAAGCAACTCAATACATGACCATAGGCGCGAGCGGCGACCAGCGAATCATCAAGGGTCTGACCGCCAACGGTATCGTAAACCAGATCGAAACCTGCCCCACCCGTATGCTGTTTTACATACTGCTCAACGGTACTGCTGCGGTAGTCGATGGCCGTTGCACCATAGGACTCAACAATTCCGCGCTTTTGGGATGATGCTGTGGCGAACACCTTGGCGCCATGAGCAACCGCGATTTGCACCGCCATGTGCCCTACTCCGCCGGCGCCGCCTTGCACCAGCACAGACTGACCCGCTTGCAGGCCAGCACGATCGATCAGCCCCTCCCACGCGGTCAGAAATACCAAAGGTATTGACGCGGCTTCGCGCATGCTGAGGTTGTTCGGCTTGAGGGCCAGTAGGTCGGCGTCTACGGCGGCGTACTCCGCCATGGAACCTTGCAGACCACGCACGCCACCTGTCAGCCCATACACTTCGTCCCCAACCTTGAAGCGGGTGACGCCCTCGCCCACGGCTTCCACCACGCCGGCGAGATCAGTGCCGAGGATCGCGGGAAGCTCAGGCATCGCATAGGGCGCCTGCCCCTTGCGGATCATGAAATCAATCGGGTTGACCCCGCTCGCCGCTATCTTGACAAGCACCTGGCCTACTCCAGCCAAAGGGCGATCAACCTGGGTCAGGGTGAATGTACCTTCGGCATAATCTCTCAAGACCTGAGCCTGCATCTGTGTCTGAATGCTCATGACGCTCTCCTGTTTACAGCCTGGTAAAACGACCGTCTTTACCTTTGAGTAACAATGGTTGGCGCAGTTTGGAGACCTCGTGTCAGCGCGGGAAATTGCGGCACGATGAACTCTGCCAATTCGTCCAGAACCTCCTGGGCCGGGCGCTGCCCATATTTGAGCTGGATCATCACATGGTTAACCCCAAAGGATTGCAGAGTGTGCAGCATCTCCAGTAGCGCATTACGGCCTAACCTGAAGCCTTGGTGAATAGGTGCAGGGGCGGTATCGGGGTCGTGGGTCAGGTCGATAAAGAGGGACTGACTGAATGGCTTGAAGGCATCACCTGCCTGCTCGCGCACAGTCTCGTGCCAGAGGCGAACAATATCCCTTTGCTTATCCAAGGCGCGCGGATAAGAGATCCAACCGTCAGCCTCCCTGGCAATCCACTGCAACGTCTGACGGCTGCTGCCGGTAATGAATAATGGAATGGACTGGCCTGAGGGTTTGGGCACCAGGTCTGCATGCCTCAGCTCGCCTTCGCTCCAGCGAATCGGCTCGAACTGAGTGCTGAGGGATTTGCGCATAACCTCCAAATGCTCGACGAATCGCTCCCCACGGCTGTGGGACTCCACATTGAAAGCCGGGTATTCAACCGGACGATCGCCAGAGGCCACGCCGAGCAACAACCTGCCGCCGCTGAGTTGATCGATGCTCGCTGCAGCCTTGGCCAAATGGAGCGGATGACGAATGGGGACAACGATTGCGGCGGTTCCCAGTGCGATATCGCGGGTTTGCCCGGCAAGATAGCCCAGGTAAGTCCAAGGGTCGTAGATTTGCCCAACATCGCCAAATGTCGGATCGCGCAGCGGGACGTCGCGAAACCATAAGGAGGCAAAACCGGCCCTTTCCGCCTGCAGAGCCAACGCTACCTGGTTGCGCATTGTGGGCATATCGCCCTCGTAGGCTTCTATTGGAAAAAACAAACCGAGGGTCAGTTTCCCAGGCTGGAAGCTCCGACGAAAACCCGGTAACGCCTGGTACGGTGTACTGGACAACGAAAACATAAAAACTCCTTATTGATGATCGACGTGGCGGGCCCAATGCGGGAATTTGCGCACGCGCTCGTCCATGCAGCGAAGCGCCTGCAGCGACTTGCGCAGCTTGGTAAAGGCATCGCCGCTTTCATCCCATCCTTGCCAACCGATAAAGCCGTCGTAACCCAAACGCGTCAACAGCGCCATGACCGCAAAATTGTCCATTTCGCCTTGGTCGAGGGTTTCAATGGTCGCGGTCTGGCCCCAGCCCAGAGGGCTGCGGCGTGAACCTGAAAGATTCACTTGCTTGAGAAAGGGCAGCGCACGCCTGAGCGTGGCGCCCAGCCGCTCGCCGTCGCCGGCGTACCAGTGGTAGCCGCAGAAAACGATACCCAGATTGGGGTGATTGAGTCGCTCACAAATGCGCAGGGCGTCGTCGTGCTTTTCGCTCCAGTGCAGCAAATGCGAGTAGATCAGGATGCGGATATTGCGCTGCTGCGCGATAGACAAGGCTTCGGCCAACCAGCGCACCACAGGCTCATCGCCCGCAGGGTCCGAACGCGGGAAGTCCCCCGCGGTTTTAATCGCCAATTCAACGGTGGAGCCTGGCGGCGCCACTTTCAGCATTTGATAGATGCCCGCGTTTTGCTCCGCCTCTACGCCCAGGCGCAGGTTGAGTACCACGTAGATGCCCGCTACCTCCAGGTCGTAACGCTCCTTGACGCTGCTCAATTGCTGGACAGCTGCCCAGTTGCGTCCATCCCAGATTGAAAGATAGGTGGCGTCATAACCCACCTCCTTAGTCATCTCGCACCTGTCCTCAAAACTGTAGGTGCCCATGGAGCTGTAGAAACAGGTGTCCTGCGCGTAAAACTTTTGCGTCATGGTGCTCTCCCGCAGGCCGTCAGGCATTGGTCGCAAAGCACCGCCAAACGTCCGCTTCGCCTTCACCAACACCGACAGCAAATGTCTTGACACTAACTGTAGTGACCGCTATAGAATACACACACAATACGTAGCGATCACTATTTAATTAGCTGTCAATGATGCGCTGGACCGCAAGCACCCCCACCGACCGAGAGAATGGAATAGGCGAAGTGATAGACCTGGCCGTACACAACATTGCGCACTGGATCGAGGTTGTTCGCTCGCTCGACGCCGTCGGGATTGCGCTCTATGCCGCAATATTTGTGCTGGCCACTATCGCTTTTGTGCCCGCCTCGATGCTCACCGCGCTTGCGGGTTTTTTGTACGGCCCGATTTGGGGAACGCTGCTTATCTCGCCCGCTGGCTTGCTGTCCGCAGCAGTCGCGTTCGCCTTGGGCAGATCGCTTATGCGCCCTTGGGTCAAACGACGCCTGGCGAACAGCCCCAAATCGGCAGCGGTCGACCTCGCTATCGAATCAGGCGGTTTTCGGATTGTTTTTCTCTTGCGCCTGGCGTCCATCGTGCCGTTCGCTCCGCTGAGCTATGGCCTCGGAGCCAGTCGAATCGTCCGTCGTGATTTCCTGCTGGCTACCTGGATCGGCCTGCTTCCTGGAACATTTCTGTATGCGTACCTGGGCTCTCTGGCGGCTGATGTCACACAGATAATCAGTGGCGAGGTAACGACCAATCGCTCGACTCAAGTGATGACTTGGGCGGGTTTGGTCGTTGCATTGATCGCCTTACTGACCATCGCTCGATATGCACGCAAAGCAATCAACCAAGCCCTTCTTCAACCCTCTTCAAACTAGGAGTAACACCATGAGCAACCCAACTTACGTCGAAGACTACAACGCCATCGTCGCGGTGCTGAACCTTTACAACGAAGGCGGAAAGCAAGCCAAAAGCAGCGTGATGAAGCCTGCCTTCAGCGAGCAGGCCACCATCTTTGGTGTCGATGGCGAAGGCAAGCTGACCGGTGGGCCGATCCAGGGTCTGTTCGACATCATCGACAGCGCTTTCCGCCCGTCTCCGCAAGCCAAAGGTGCCATCGTCAACGTCGATATTGTGGGCACCGCTGCCAGCGCTCGTATTGATACCAATGACATTTCCGGCTTCTGCTTCACCGATTTCTTCAACCTGCTGAAGGTCGATGGAAAGTGGACCGTCATCAGCAAGATTTACCACACCCACGTTGCTCCTTAACCCACCCGCCTGAACCGCGCCCCATTGGCGCCAAAACCATGCAAAGGAGTTTGACCATGAGCAAAAACATCAAAGCAGTACCGACCCAGGACTACAACGCCGTTATCGCTGTAGCCCAGCAATACGCAGACGGCCTGCGTGCCGGTAGCCCCGAAGTTCTGGAGCAGGCCTTCCACAAGGAAGCTGTGATGTACGGCTTCACCAACGGCAAATTGTTGGGCGGTCCGATCAGCAACCTGTTCGACTTCGTCCGCACCAATGGCAAGGCCCCGGATATCAGCACACGCCTGGACGTGCTGGCGATCACCCCGACCACTGCCGTGGTACGTGTGGATATGGAAAAGGACTCGATTGGCGCCGACTACAACGACTACCTGACGCTGATCAAAATCGACGGCAGCTGGAAGGTAATCGCCAAGGTTTATCACCAGTTCGAAGGCTGATCCGAGCGGCCTGAACGCAATGCTGTTTCTTAAGGTGGTAAATCATGGCAAAAGTTGAATACAGCGCCGTTGTAGACGGCGGCGCCGAGCGCGTTTGGGATGTACTCAAGCGCTTCGGGAAGATCAGCCAGTGGCACCCGGCGATCCCACAGAGCGTCATCGAAGACGGTCAGCCTGACGGTCTGGTTGGCTGCATCCGTCGGCTGACATTGCAGGACGGCGCCATTTTGCGCGAGCAGTTGTTGTCGGTAGACGCGGTGAATCTGCAGTTCTCCTACCGCTTCGTTGAAGCGCCACTGCCCGTGGATAACTACGTGTTGACCGTGCGATTGATCCCGCTGACCGGCGAGCAGAAAACCGTGATTCTGTGGTCTGCGACCTTCGATACACGCGAGCCTGATCCCCAGGGCCAATGGACCTCGACCATCGAGTCGCTCATTGTCGGTGGTCATGAAAGCCTGCAGGTTTACCTGAACCAAACCGCCACAGCGTGAATGTGCCCTACCCCGCCCCAGTAATGGGTGCGGGGTTTAATTTTTCTGGAGTTACGATGCACGACCACATTGAGCAAGTGCCGTTTGAAAAAGCCTATCGGCTGATCAACCACGGCCCCACCGTACTGGTCTCTGCTGAACACGGGGAGACTCGCAATGTGATGGCTGCGGCATGGGCCTGTGCATTGGATTTTTCACCGCCAAAAGTCACTGTGGTGCTGGACAAGATCGCCAAAACCCGCGAACTGGTAGAGCGTAGCGGCCTGTTTGTGATTCAGGTGCCCACCGTGGCACAGCTGCAATTGACCCGCGATGTCGGCAGCGTCAGCCTGCAGGAAGACCCAGAGAAGCTGGCTCATAGCGGCGTCGAGTTGTTCAGTATCAGCGGCCATGACGTGCCATTCGTGGCGGGCTGCTCGGCTTGGCTGGTGTGCAAGCTGCTGCCCGAACCGCACAACCAATCGACGTACGACCTGTTTATCGGTGAAGTCGTCGCTGCCTGGGCCGACACACGGGTATTCAGCGACGGCCATTGGCACTTTGAGCGTGCGCACCCGGACTTTCGTAGCCTGCACTACATCGCAGGTGGCCACTTTTATGCGATCGGAGAAGCGTTGGACGTCGCGACAAAGGAGGACACGTAATGAACCCCATCGAGAAACGCCCGCTCGGTCAATCCAGCGTGGCACTCAGTGCCGTCGGCTTGGGCACGGTGCAGATCGGCTATAACGCCCACATCGATTACGACCAGGCGCTGGCCATCGTGCGGTCAGCTTATGAAGCGGGTATCCGCTATTTCGACACGGCACCGATGTATGGCACTGGCCGCGCGGAATACACCTTGGGTCGTGCGTTACGCGAACTGAATATACGCAACGATGTGGTCGTCAGTACCAAGGTAGGCCGCGTACTCGACACTGGCGACATCCTGGCTGCCCACCGCCCGGCGGACTCAAGGTGGTTCCTGCACAACCCTCACTATCAGTACGACTATACCTATGACGGATTCATGCGCTCGGTGGACCACAGCCTTGAGCGCTCCGGCCTGGATCGTATCGACGTACTCCTGGTGCACGATCTGGGACGTGCCTGGCATGGTCGACGGGCTGAGGTTTACTGGAAACAGATCCGTGAAGGTGGATTCAAGGCGCTCGACGAACTACGCAGCACAGGGGTGGTGTCTGCCGTCGGTTTGGGTGTCAATGAAACCGAAGTGGTCGTGGAGGTTGCGCGGGAGTTTGCCATCGACTGCGCAATGATTGCCGGCCGTTATACGCTGCTCAACCATGCGCCACTCAACGGGCATTTTGTTGAATTGCAACGTCGCGACGTATCGATCATCGCTGCGGGCGCCTTCAATTCAGGCGTGCTGGCGATGGGTGCACGCCCCGACGCAATGTTTGATTATCGCGCCGTGCCGGACGACATCGCAGCGCGCGTGGCTGTCATACAGTCGATCTGCGCCGTCCATGGTGTGGCAATGTCGGCTGCAGCGTTGCAGTTTTGCGCCAGCCACCCAGCTGTACGGGCGCTGGTGTTTGGCGCTCAGTCGGTGGCGGAGGTTCAGCAGAACGTCGCAGCGTTTTCGACACGGATTCCCGGCGCATTTTGGGCGCAACTCAAGCAGCAGAAACTTATTCCCGAACACGCACCGGTGCCTGGCGAAACCCCGCGCTGACGCGCCAAGAGCGCAGCCCACCAGGCGCTGCGCGCTCCCAGTCAATGATCTAGTGCAGTTTCAACCGAGGCTCGGTGCCTCGTCCCAGGCGGTTACCCAACATCAGCAATGCTGTACGCACCGGTCCATAGAGCGCGACCTGGTGCATGCGGTACAGCGATGCATAGAACACTCGCGCCAACCATCCTTCCAGCGTCACACTGCCCGTCAGTTTACCCATCAGGTTACCCACCGCCGAAAAGCGTGACAGCGAAACCAGCGAGCCATAGTCCTTGTAGACATAAGTCGGCAGGGCTCTACCTTCAAGCCTGGCCTGCAGGCTCTTGACCAGCATTGACGCTTGCTGGTGGGCGGCCTGAGCACGCGGCGGCACATTCTGCTCACTCCCCGGCTGAGGACACGCGACACAGTCACCGAACGCAAAAACATTGTCGTCCAGCGTGGTTTGCAACGTGGGTCGCACCTTCAGCTGGTTGATGGGGTTAGTCTCCAGGCCATCAATATCCTTGAGGAAGGACGGGGCACGAATACCGGCTGCCCAAACCTTGAGGCTGGCCTCGATCAACTCTCCGTTGCGGGTTTTAAGGTGCTCGGCGGTAACCTCACTGACGGCGGCGTTTGTCATCACCGTCACCCCCAGTTTTTCCAGCGTGCGGTGCACGGGATCACTGATGCGCTTGGGCAGCGCTGGCAGCACACGGGCGCCTGCTTCTATCAAGGTGATGTGCATGTCATGCGGCTGAATGCGATCCAGCCCGTAGGCGGCCAGCTCATGGGCAGCGTTGTGCAACTCGGCAGCCAGCTCCACGCCCGTTGCGCCGGCACCGACGATCGCCACACGGATTTTCTCACCCGCAACGCCGAGCGCCTGTGCACGCAGGTAGTGGTTGAGCAACTGCTGATGGAAGCGTTCAGCTTGCTGGCGGGTGTCGAGGAACAGACAGTGCTGTGCGGCTCCTGGAGTGCCGAAATCATTGGTGGTGCTGCCGACGGCGATGACCAGGCTGTCATAGTTCAAAACACGTTCAGGCACCAACTGCCGGCCGGCGCCATCCAGGGTAGGTGCAAGCCGAATGGACCTGGCGACGCGGTCCAGGCCGCTCATGCGGCCGAGCTGGAAGTGAAAGTGGTTCCACTTGGCCTGGGCCACGTAGTTCAATTCGTCATCGTGGGCATTCAGTGAGCCGGCCGCGACTTCATGCAACAGTGGCTTCCAGATATGCGTGAGGTTGGCGTCAACGAGGGTGATATGAGCGGTGCCGCGCTTGCCAAGGGTCTTGCCCAAACGCGTCGCAAGTTCCAGACCGCCAGCACCACCGCCGACAATCAAAATACGGTGTGTCATTCAAGGGTCTCATTGCTTTTACAGGAGAGACAGGACGGAGCCTGTAGCGCCCAGGCACACGACGTTGCGCCGGTGCCTGGGCTGGAGGATTTCAACGCTTATGACTTACCAATCCTGGCGGGTCGGCGAAATGATCAGGTCGTTGACGGTGACGTTTTCAGGCTGATTC